>Ga0209611_10005308_pt1 | contig 21647 bp, 19 predicted proteins | sample S1TSphgellanicum_3_FD_187693 | JGI IMG/M metagenome (GOLD analysis project Ga0209611, IMG submission 187693) | Host-associated microbial communities from peat moss isolated from Minnesota, USA - S1T2_Fc - Sphagnum magellanicum MG (SPAdes) (version 2) | ecosystem: Host-associated > Plants > Peat...
ATATGAAAAAAAAAAAAAATTGATTCTGGGCTGTCTAAGGCCTAAATATTTTTTTTCTGGTCTTCCCCTAAATCCGTCCCATCATCAAGCCGGACGGACATTTCATCCGTCCCCTTAATGGGGACGGACAGTAGCTAAAAGAAAAAAAAGGTAGTCTTGGTCAATACAAAAAAAAAAGAAAAGATTCTGGGCTGTCCTGCCCTGCCCCTGCCCTGTCCTGTCCTGTCCTGTCCTGCCCTGCCCTGCCCTGCCCTGCCCCTGCCCCTGCCCTGCCCTGCGCTGTTTGTCGTGACAGACAGACAGACACCTCGGTTCAGGTCCTCGAAGGTTTTGAGGACCTTGATCGTTTCAGGACCTCGTCTTGTTTTTGTCGCCACAGACAGACGGACGGACGGACACACATGTAGCTTTTATATATAAGATGATCTTGATTTGAATGAACTATCTAATTTTTTTTGAGGTGTGTCCTTGTTGCATTCAAAGGTCACAAATTTCTCTTCAACCATTTTGAGCTTAATATGTTTTGATTTGGAACACATTCACAAAAGTTGGTTACATTAATTAATTCAACATGATGTCTTGGATACATTTCCTCAATTTTTGGTCCAACATCCCATATTAGAATCAGATAGCTTGTATTTTTCACCATTAGAAAAATGCATTATTTTTATTTGCCATTGTAATTAATTTTTAGTTGCAAGCAATATTTACAATTAAAATCCCTTTAGTCACATTGGACAAGTCGCATAAGACAATGGTCACATGCAACATGGATTGTGAATGTAAAAAAAAACTAAGAAAAAAGCTTTCATCCTTTGATTTATTATATATGTATTATCATTTGTGACTTACCATGTAACTAATGTGGTCACCCTAACAACAAATGATGTGTGGCCATGTGACAACATTTTAAATATTTAAAATTTATTTTTATTTAATCTTGAAAAAATCACATCATCCATTTTGTATGGTGTAGCATATGACACATGGAAAAATACAATATTGTCACATGGCATACTAATTGAATCCATTTTAAGGCCAATTATTTAGTGCCACGTGGTATGTAAATTGTGTCCCTTTTTAGGCCAATTACCTAGTGACATGTAGCATGTTTAACCTCATTTATTATTTTGTATTTTTAATTAACGAATTCATTTTGGATTATTTAGGATGTCAATAAGATGTCAACATGTGGATAAGTAAAGGGGTCTAGGCCTAAGGAAGTAAGTAGGTAGGATTAAGCTAGTCAAGTTGGTTTAAAATAATCCTATTTTATTTTGTGTTTTAGCCTTTAAGGTTGAACCTTTTTTACTGGTTCATCCCTTGAATGAAACTTGCATTGTGAAGACTTCTTAATGCACTTATTTATACAATATACATGAAAACAATGGAGGCAAAGGATATGGGTTAAACATTTTTGTTGTATGTGTCATTAAACTATTCATAACTTATTTATAACTACGTCTTATTACACATGTTATGTTAGCTTAAAACACATACAAATTATATCGATTATTATAATTAATAAAAGTTCATAGCTAATAATAAAATAATAAAAAATGATATTATAATTATACCTAATAGCTAGCTTAAGTTTATTATTAATATTATATTAAGATTTCATTTGTTATAACTACTAGTGATTATAATATTCAATATTTATTAATAATAATAGAAATAATAATCTTAATAACTATATCAATATTCTCATAATATTTAATGTCATAATAAAATAACATGTTATAAATTAACTATTTTAAAAAATTATAATTTAATAAATAATAATAATAATAAGATCAATAACATATATGTTTAAATTGAAATAACAATTTCCAAATTCAATATATGAACAATATAAATACATGTGCATATTATATATATACCTATAAATCACCATAAAATGTTTCTAGGGGTGTGATTAAGTGATTATTTTCACTAATAAGACATATTAGCTTATTCATGGATGAAAATAATTTAAAAAAATATTCAACCAATAGGGTGAAAATTTCAATAATCACATCATACTCACAACAATGACCAAAATAGTTGAAATTTGATTTTACAGTTGCAAACATTCCCAAAGCTAGTTGCAATGTAGTTGCAACTAAATTGGTTATGTTTTGGTTGATTTTTTATTAATGTTTTTGATTCCCAATGTCACATTAATCAACCACCACATTTGGGCATATACATCATGTAAACTTTCATGTGGTTTGCATCAAAACATTTACAAAGTGCATAGGTTTTTTGTCCAAACTTTGGTAATTCTTCTACAACTTGTAAAAGAATTCCATAATAAGGTTGAATGCTGACAAAACACCCTATTTACTAGTGGAGGGGTTGGCACCACCACTATCAATGGTTACATTACTACCATTTTTATTTCCATTGGCCGAATTACTATTGGGAGTTGATGAAACACCACTTGGGGCCACAATCCCATGATGATGATAGAAACATAATTTGGCAACCAATATGATTGTCATTCATCAATTTCTATTGCATGGGCTCACCAAAACTCATAATAATCATCCATTGAGGTTCCTTAAGGTGTTAAAATAAACCTTTCAACTTGAAGAAATGCATAAATATCTATGGATTATGCAACTATCGCATGTTGTGCCATGTATCAAATTCTCATATGAAATTGTTTAATATGATGGTGCCCATTATCATGGGCATGAAAACTATGAAAACAAATGATGAAAAGATAGGTAAGTCTAAATCCAAAACACTAAACAAAAGAATTAAGACAAGAACGTAAAGGATAAAACTAAGAACATGAAATTTGCAAGACCAAAAAATAAATAGGTCTTTATTAAAATGAAGTAAGGAAACATAAACATGAAAAGACATAACAAAGTTATGGTGTAAGATTGTACTTTACATTGATGTTGAATAAATTAAAGGTAATGGGGTGTCCTACTTCTATTTATACCCCTTTGAAAACTTAATTTAAGGAAGCTTCTATGGAAGTTTGCATGTGTTCACTCACCATAGTTTCTATGTGCTCATTGACCATGGAAATTTCTTAAGAGGTTTCCTAATTATAAGTGAATTGTGAATTAACTAAAAACGAACTATGAATCAGTTAATAATGAACTAAAAGTGAATTAAAAATGAATTATGAGTTAACTAAAAATCAATTAAAAATGATTAAAAAATGAACTAGAAATGAACTAGAAGTTAACTAAAACTAAATTGAAGGTTTATTAATAATCATGGATGAACATTCATATTAATGAACTCCATTCATCATGTGAAAATGGTGTTTGTGACACTCATTGTTTTTTAATATCATTGGAGCCCTTTGGTGTTTTCATATAAGTCTTTCATGTCCCATAATTAGTGGTGTAACAACCAAACATGGAGGCAAGTTTGTTTCTATGTTCAAATAATCCCCCCATGTGACAATGAAAATGGTGTGGGTGGTTTAAATTGCATCATTACCTCGTGAACCCATTAATTTTAATAACCTCGTTCCATATCCTTATAGCTTGTGCCCTTTTCGTGGTGACCCCTAAACATAAATGGATGTTGACACTTGTAGGGCTTTTAGAATTCTAGACTATGGGGCATTTGTAACCATCAAAAACTTTCCACATGGGCAAACAAACATGGGGTTCATTGTGAACATGACAATTGTGGTCTATTAACTATCAACATAATCTCACCACCACAAATAAACAATGAAATTTAACTAGTGACCAAATTTAAATTATCTGCAGTAATGCCAACCCTTTATAATTTATTCTTGGCTAAAACTTTAATCATTATGTTTGGGCAACTTAAGAGCAAAATAGGACTTGCATATTAGTTAGAACTCATCTTGTAGGGTGTTAGCCAATGGCACACAATTCAACAACCCCTTTACCCCCTAAAAGTAAATGACAATTCAAGCAAAACAATGATAAAAAATATGCACAACCTAACAATCAAAATGGGGATGAACTTTTCATACAACATGATCCCCATTCTTGTAATTCCTACTTGAAAATTACAATATGATTTTAAAAGCTTCCTTGTTTTTTTTTATGGCATGACATGCCATCACATGTAGGTTATAAGAATGGGTGTTTATTGACAAAAGTGAGAACTTGTCAAAAATTAGTTAGAAATTGTCCCCATAGACACTACTTTATATGTGTTGGAAAATTCATTTAGAAACTTCCATCTCCAAATTAATAGGCTATTTTTTTTGTTTGCACATGTAAATTTCCTCTTTAGGAACTTGTTGACATAGATAACATTCCAATTCAACTTCATATGAAAAGGATATAAATCTCCAAAATTAAATTTGAAATTAGTAATTTTATTTTCTATCCAGTCATAAGGTCAAATTGCTTGCGAGATTTAAAAATAAAATAACATAAACCTTGTCTGATCACTAGTCCATGTTCGTTTAGTAGTTAGATGGAAAATTGATGGATGAAAAAATTACATCCAAATTAAAGATGAATGCTATCTTCATGGATGAAAAAGAAAAAGAAAAAGAAAATCCAAATTTTTGAAAAAAGAAAAAAAGGGGAAAAAAAAGAGGAGTCCGAATTGAACCCTCTCTTTTTCATTATCCCGAATTTGCCTTTAAAATGTGCTGAACTTGCTTGAGAACATGACAATGATGGCAATTTGCACCGTTATTGCCCCCCACCCTGCACCGCCTAGCCCCTCATACATACATACATACACATACACATGTATGCCTTACCCTACACAAATAATGGTTTTCAGTGGCCTTTTCTGCCCTTTTTTCAATCCCTCTTGCAAGGCAGAATGGACAAGGTCCTCTTGGATCTACCCGAGTTAACCTGACCTAACCATTTTTCAAAATCCATATGCCCATTGTGCAAATCATGAATACTAGTAAGTACAATATGAAACCAATAGGTAAGTATATGGTTTTATATATAGCAAAGGGCTGTTTTTATTACCTACCTACTAACAACCTGCTTAGTAGGTAGGTAGGTAGGTAGGTAGAAATACAAGTAACCAAGCTAACTACCATGGTTAGTTAGGGAACTGGAACCCAATGGAAAATTGTTTTCTGACCACGTACCATTCATCCTTCATGGTGCACTAGTGGGTGCTTTGTATGACCTAGAGTAAATATTGGTCAATCGGTGATCCCTAACAAGGAAAAGAGCTAGCATATGGGCTTTTTTTAAGTGTTGGCTTTTTTTACTAGGGACTTATTTTGGACTCGTAAATGGATTAGTTGGATAATATGTTTTTATTTAATTATTTTGGGTTAAACACAAATGGTTAAGATTTTAACCCTTGTGCCTAAACCCTCGTGGTTTGTGAACAACCCATTGCCTCTAAAAAGTGCATTTCTCTAATTTCCATGGAGGTCAAACAAAAAAGGGTACTCTCAACAAAAGTAATTTCCATGGAGGTCAAACAAAAAAGGGTACTCTCAACAAAAGTGGTGGAAGTTTGGAAGGCCAAAAACTCACCACTCCTTTTTTTGCTACATGCAAAAAAGTGTATGATATGACCAAGCATGTGGTGTCATTCATGCTAGAAACAAGTACAACATGTTTCAAAATGAAGAAAGACAAGGTCACAAACTCATATTCGGACAATTGCAATACGTCATGGATGACATAAATTACCTTACATAACATAAGTTATTAAACATATGTCATAATTTTCATAATAAAATATGATATTTCATTCAGCTTAATTTGTCATGGATGAATGAAATCCATCCATGACCATTCCAATTTTGTCCATAATGGATGAAATTCATGCATCATCATCAAGTTCAATTTTCATAAAGGTAGTTCATGCATAAACTTTCAACTTAGAACCAAAAGGTAAAACAAGCATCACAATAGGTAAACTAGGTAAAGGGTTTTAGTTGTAGCACAAAACATTCATCTATACCCATAGCCAAATCAAAATGAAAACAATAAATCAACAAAGTGAACTTTCGAATGAACTACACATGAAATGCTAAGTTAGATTGTGATAAGTACAGTTTGTGCTCACAATTTTAAAAATTCCACATAATTTTTCAAAAACATATTTGAAAGATGGATGATTGATAGCCCCATGCCCCCAAAAAAAGGTTTTTCTTGCCTCTCAAATCAGTTTTGATGTATACCTTTGCCATGTAACCTTATCTCGCACCTTTATAAGGAAGAACACTTACTTATTCATCCCCAAAATTCAATGGTATAGATTGGTCAACTTGGTAGTGGGCCATTCGATCATTGCTCACAGTTCTTTTTTGAAGAAATATCACTATGGTATCTCTCACCAAAATGACGGGTGGACCATGGAATGCGACAAATGATTCGTGAAATCAACCAATCAACATGTCAAGTGTAGATAAATCATGTTATTGGTAGACTTTTATTCATATAAAAAATTTCCTTCCAAATCTACTCAATTTTGATCATAGGAAGGAAAAAAACGAGAGAATGTGATTACAATGTTTTCACAAATACCTAAAAGGATCCAAAAAGTTGTTGGAAAAGCACATCCTTGCCGAGTATTGTTAAGTGTCTTATTACTTTGGTGGTGGAGTTGTTCCTAATGTGTTCAAAAAGTATAGGGAACCCATTATAATAATCATGTGAGAATCTTCATATATGCAATAGTTCATACAAGATCAAACAATGTGGATTTAGTGGGAGTAGTAAGGTAGTTTTTGTTCAACCCTAGGCAAACCCACCTTCGACAACAAAATAAACTTTTCCATTACGTGAAACACATCATTGACTTCACTTTGTGTTCAAAAGAAAACATTGATGATGTTAATGTAGGCCAAGTATGTTGCGTCGCAATGAAAATAGTTCACCAAATCCATTGTGTCAATGGGATACATTATCATAAGTCATGTTTCAATTTGATGAAAGTATCGATAAGTTGCTTTGATGGAACAATTGTTAATGCTTCTAAAGGCATAATTCTATAGTTATTGTGATGTGCTTTGATATGATAATGTTGATGGTATATGTTTTACATTCTAGTCGGTAGTAGTGGTTTTTTATTTTATTTCTTTGGGGAAAAATTTGCCAAAATAGTTGGGGTTTTGACCCTTAAAAAGGTTTTTTGGGGGAAATTTTTGATTAATTTTCAGGAAAATAGGGTTTTAGACTGGGTTTGCCAAATTTAGAGTGCCTACTCTTCTAGGTTGCCAAACAACAACACGATTAACGAAAACAAAATACCATACTACTTGTCTTATAGCCAAATCTGGCTAGATCCTCCTATGGATGTATGGATGGGTGCCAAAAATAGATCTAAAGATGAAAAATTATTTTATAGGAAAAAGGAATATTGTGATGTTGAATTTGGATCTTTGTTGCAATGGTGTGAAATTTTGATGAAAATAAAGAAAAAACTTACAAAGCATCCTAAAGGGTCTCCACCTGTAGCGGTAAGAATTCATGTAACTCATGCACCCTACCTCTTTGGGGGAACAATGCTTGTGACTAATGTTTGAGATTAAACAATTCTCAAGAAGGCATGTCCCAAAAATTAAAAATTAAAAAAAAAAATCTAACCTCACCTTGCAAAAATTTCCAAGAATTGAACCCTATGCCTATAGAATACATGGAGCAATCCAAAACATTAGGTTATTGTAGTGATTTCAAAACACATTGGAGGCATAGCATAGTTATAGTTGAAAATATTTAGATTGAGGTTGTTGGGACACATTTTTTGGAAAAAAAAAAAAGGGCAAAATCTGTCAAAATTTTACCGATTCCTAAAGAAGGTACACACACACACACACACACACACACAAATATATTAAAAATTCCTTTCATTTTTGGTTAAATAACCAAATTTGGCTATTTGGGATGATTGTCACCTCGGCTACATCACAAAAATTGAAAAAAAAAGAAAAAAGAAAGAAAAGGATATTAAAGTCTTTGCATGCAATTGATATTTTAACATGCAAAAGTTGTTTTGAAACATACATGATATCACTTGGATGAATTTTGAAGTCATACTTCGAAAGTCGACGGCGTTGGCATGTAAAGATTTGACATGACATTTGTAGTGGTTAACATTGAAAGGTGTATGAAGAAGTTTGCCCTAGGGTATGATGAAAACAAGTGTGAACTTTTGACCTTAAACCTTCTCTTGCCTTTTGCTAGATAGAGAACCACACCATTTTCATTAAAAAAGTTTGCCTGCTTGTCTTGTCTCCCTTGTGTTTTTCTCTCTCTCTCCCTCCCCCCAACCTCCCCTCCTTTTCCTTAGAATAAGGAGGAGTGTGTCACACTTTGACCTTGCCATTTACATCAAAAAGTAAGTATGTATAAAGCAAAAGAAGAAGAATTATGGAAACTCAAATATTTCACCATGCAATACTATAATCTTCAAAAGAATCCTCTAAACGAAACCAAAATTCTTCAAGATATTTATAACTCTATAACTAATCTCAAGTCTCAACACAAGCCCAAAATATCATCTTTCAAAAATCCTCATATAAAAATAGACTTATTATTATTACCTAGGGGGGGCCAAAATCCCTTAAGCTACTATAACTCTATATAACTCTATAATGAATCTAAACACAATAAATATCCTTGCCTTGATAGGCAAGAGCCAATAAAGTTATGTGTAAAGTCATGCCCTGTTGTGCCTGAGGTGCACCCCTCATTTGATGCTTCATTCATCCCCTCCTGGCTGTTGTCCCCAAAGTAATGAAATTTTACTAAATAAGGGTATGAAGTGCACCCCTCATTTGCTGTTTCATCCCCCTCCTGGCTGCTGTCCCCAAAGTAATGAAAGTTTACTAAATAAGGGTATGAAATACTGAGACTCAAGATTAAATGCACCAGGCTCGAGAACATTTAGAGCTACAGTACACATAGCAGCAACATCAGTGATTGGTTGAAGGCCTTCGGGAAAAAGAATGACAGAGCTAAACTCAGTTGAGCAAACCTGAGTTTCATGCCCAGTTGAAGCCCAGTGTACTTTTTTTCACTGTTTTTTGAAATCTCATCCCCTAAACATGTGACTAAACACAGGGGGTTCCGGTGCCGTCTTTTCCTGACTTTATGGATAACTTTAATATCTGGCAGGTTTATTTCCAAAAATATTTGTTCCAAATTTCAGAAATTGCCTCATTGGCTACCATCCCATAAATGATTTATTTATAAATTACCACAGGTTTAAAAAACCCTATCTAAACAGTAAAAAATAAATAAATACTAGTTTTAAAAAACTACTACCAAACTAAAAAGCAGATACCAAATGTGGACAAAAAAAATTCAAAATTTGATTTTTGCTTGAAATTGGTGATTTTTTTTCAAGGAAAAATGAGAATATTGCAATTGAAATATTTTTCATTTTTATTTTTATTTTTTGCATTTGGATGAAATTTCGCACCAAAACAAGACAATGGTTCATCACATCCGTTAGTTTGGTGAATTTAATTTCTTTTAATTCTTTTAATTAAGAAACTCTCAATGTATCCAAATGGTGTTTTTTTTTTTTTTTAAATTTAATTAATTTAATTATATTTTGAGTAGCCCTAGAATTTCACCATTTGCATCAATTTTAGACCCCATTGAAATAAATAAATAAAAGTATTTAACTTTTGTGCATCAATGTGAATCTTTATCCCTATTTGTAAAAGAACTGGCCCAGATTTTCCCTTTGTATAATTTGTACGTCCAACAAGACGTTACAACTGACGTAAAGCACTGTGGTCGCTTTTTGGCCTTGCCTACAAGGCAAGGATATTTATTGTGTTTAGATTCATTATAGAGTTATAATATAGCTTAAGGGATTTTGGCCCCCCCTAGGTAATAATAATAATAATAATAATAATAGGTCTATTTATTTTTATATGAGGATTTTTGAAACATGATATTTTTGGCTTGTGTTGAAACTTGAGTTTAGTTAAATAGAGTTATAATAATATCTTGAAGGATATTTTGGTTTTTTTGTTTTAGAGGACTTTTTTTGGTAGAAGATTATATTTTATTTTGCATGGTGAAATATTTGAGTTTTTGTAATTCTTCTTCTTTTGCCTTAAGATAATACATTTTTTTAATGTAAATGGCAAGGCCACAATGTGACACACACCCCTTGTTTTTGTTTTTTTAGTGTAAACTTTGATCCCTCAAATGCATTGAAAAAGTTCTTGCTTTTTATTATTATTATTATTATTATTAAATTAAATTTTGATTTGAAAAATATTCACTTTTTGGGCCAATGGTCTTTATTATCCCTAAATATTCTTTTTCTTTTCCCTTTTTTCTTATTGGGGGCATCAAACTTTCAAACAAATTCTTTCTTTCTTTCAAATTTGTTTTTTCTTTCAATTCTTTCTTTCTTTCTTTCTTTCTGTCAATTTGTGCATCAAATTTCAACAGCAGAACAAGAATTGGGTCGCCAAGACAGCCCAGCCTGAAACCCAATCGCAGCCGTTAGTTGGTCGCTACGCAAAGTACCCGCACCCGTCAGATCGGATTTCGAAGATCATGAACTGTCCACGTCCCATTCGACGGAGATCACGAGGATTCCGCGTGCCTTCACCTCTGATTGGCCGGAGATCACGAAGTGTGCGCATTTCCTGGTATTTGATTGATCGGAGATCCCGAGGTACGGTACTGGCACATCATTGGGGAGATTGCATTTTACCCCACGTTGTCATTGGTTAGGGAGCGGGCAGCCCAATAAAAAGAAAAAAAATGGGACCGTGCGGTGGACCCCCCCCCCCCCCCCCCCCCCCCCCCGCGAGTTGCGCGCTCCCCGCGCTTTCATCGCTCGTTGGCGGCCAGGCCTCCTCTCGTCTGCGAGTTCTGGAACTCGTCGTGTCCGTCCGGGTACCAAACGCGGAATTTGAGCGGCCGACAGGAATGCAAATAAAGCAGCCGAGCTGCTCCTGCATTTTGAACCAGGACTGACGAGATTGGTAATGGGTTGACGGAAAACCACCCAAAAAAAAAAGGCACCAAAACTGTGGTCTTTCTTTGAAGGGTTTGCGCATTTGTGCTCTTTTTAGTTTGCTGAGAGAATGTGCAGTGGCGGCGCCTGTGTGTGGTTGTTGTTGTTGTTGCAAACGTCAAGAGATTTAGAAAGGATTTTGTAGAGAGAAGAGAAAGGATAAGAGTCGAAGACGAATTGTGTGTATTGAATTGTATTGTGCATGTATGTATGTAGGAAGAAGAAGAAGAAGAAGAAGAGAAGATTGAAGAATCCGTGGTGTAGGAGCAGGAGCTCCATTCATTGCGACGCGGTTGAATCATAGAAGTTAAGCAAAAAATGGGGGCGACTTTCGCTGATGATGATGATCATGAGCGAACTCGTTGCGGTAATGTGTTGGAGCGGGCGCCAAGTGCGAAGCCACCGTTCACCATTGGGCAACTGCGGAAGGCGATTCCGCCGCACTGCTTCCAGAGGTCAGTGCTCAGGTCGTCGTCGTACCTGGCGTTGGATCTGGCCTTGATCGCTGTTTTCTTTTACGCCACTCGCTACATCTTGCTGTTGGAGAAGAACAACAACAACTGGGGTGGCGACGCGCTGGGATGGACCATGTGGGCGGTGTACTGGACGTTGCAAGGATGTGTTGCCACGGGAGTCTGGGTGATAGCTCACGAATGCGGTCACCATGCTTTCAGTGACTACCAGTGGCTGGACGACACTGTAGGATTTCTCCTGCACTCTTGTCTGTTGGTGCCGTATTTCTCCTGGAAGTATTCTCACAGGCGTCATCACAGCAACACGGGTAGCGTCGATCGCGATGAGGTTTTCGTTCCCAAGAAGAAGAAGGAGATTGCTGCTGCAGCAGCAGGAGGATGGGGAGTGACAGAATACCTTCAGCACCCACTGGGTCGGATCTTGATGATCGCTCTCATGCTTCTGTTAGGATGGCCTCTCTATCTGATTTGCAACGTTTCAGGGAGAAAATACCCGCGGTTTGCATCGCATTTTGATCCCAACAGTCCTATCTACAGCAGAAGAGAGCAGCTGCAAATCGTCATCAGTGACTTGGGATTGTTGCTAGCCGGGATTGGTCTTTACCGCCTCGGAACTGCTTACGGTTTCCTTTGGCTCTTCAAAGTGTATGGAGTTCCGCTCCTGATTGTCAACATGTTTCTTGTCCTCATTACATTTTTGCAGCACACGCATCCGGCTTTGCCTCATTACGAAGATGCAGAATGGGACTGGCTTCGTGGAGCTCTCGCCACAGTGGATCGCGACTACGGCATTCTCAACTCCGTGTTTCATCATATCGTAGATACCCATGTTGCACATCACATGTTTTCCACCATGCCGCATTACCATGCCATGGAAGCCACTAAGGCCATGAAGCCCATCCTTGGTAGATACTATCAGTTTGACAGCACGCCAGTGCCGCTCGCCCTCTACAGGGATTTCAAAGAATGCATCTACGTGGAGGCTGATGGTGATGGTGGTGATGGAGTCCTTTGGTTCAGTGCTAAACTGACCCAAGCTTCTTGATCTGTGGAGGGTAGAACAAACCCCACAAAAACCTTGCAAGATTCGGTCTCTCTTTCAGTGACATGAAAGAACATCCTGGGGATGGCCTACAGAGATAGAGAGATGGGTCACTGCCTGTTAATTCTCATTTTTTTTCTTCTGAAGACCCAAAACCCTTCAAATGTTGAAGGATTTTGTTTGATTCACAGACATGAGATTTGGGCTAAGTCTTGATGATGCTAGCTAGTTAGTCTGGCTCTTAGAGGAGGCAGGCAGGCAGGCAGGCTTCTGAGCAGAAGAGAGCTGACATTGCAGGCTTACCGCCGGAACAGGAAGGACATCAGAACTTTGGTGGCAGGAGGCATATAAGTCTTTCTACAACAGTTATATAGTAATAAAAAGAAGGAAAATGCTTTGGAAGTGTTGAGGTCTGCTAATAACATCAAATTTATGGAGAGAACACATGATGTGAAGTGCATTGTGAATGTTAGAGTGGGTCTCACAAAATTCAGATGAAGAGCTTCAGTCTTCTTTGTAGTGACAAAACTTTGAAGCTGCAGTGCTGCTCCCCCAAGGAAGAGATGGTCTCAGAAGGATATTGTCTGTCTTAGAGTATCTCTCCCACCCAGTTTGTTGAATTTCCAGTAGGCATCATGAGAAATGCTCTAACGCAGTGTGTTTTGGAATTAAGTCATTTGCACCAACACATTTTGACCTTGTTTTGACTTGGATTGATTGATCCTCTGGGTGCGGTGCTCAACCAAGCTGTTTCAAAGTCAAAAACACCCCAAAATGTCACACTTTCCTCCACCCTTTTGTGCATGCAAACGTGTCACACTTTCCTCCACTCTTGTGTGGATGCGATACTTGGATTTGTCCCTCCTAATTGGTTATTGTGATATCAATTGGCCAAAACTCTTCATGTACAACTTAACACACTTTCCTCCACTCTTGTGTGGATGTGATACTTGGATTTGTACCTTCTAATTGGTTACTATGATATCAATTGGCCAAAACTCTTCATGTACAACTTAGCAGTGTTCAAAGATGCTGATCTGATTTGGAAACAAAGTCTCCCTACATTGAATGCAATTTGTGTTCATGCTTCTGGCAGTAACCTTTCTTTTTGCATTTTGAGTGACTCTTTGACCTAACATAATGATGTTTTGATGAAAACTGATGTCAAATATATAGTTCAAATGACATTTCCATCGATAATCCCATGTTGTCATCCATTTCTGCTAGTGCACCCTCCAATCAATTGTTTTGGCAAAGTTGTTGATTTCTGATGTCTTCTTTCTCCTCTTTATTTCAAACTCTTTGTTGTCATGCTTGCAATTTGCTTAGGTTTAAGGTTTCTGAATTGCAGCTTGTTTGAGGAAAACAATTCAACTCTTCAACCAAAACTTTGAATTTTCTTCAAGGCAAACCATATTGTGAGGAATATATTTGTTTTGGTCAGCAGGTACCTGAAACATATGATGAGAATGTTGATAGTATGCAGCGCGAAACTGTCTGAGCTGTGGTCCAATCTTCTTCCATGCCTCAAGAAAACTGAGACATGGAAGAAATCAGCACAACTGAAGCCAGTAGCACAGCTCAGACTGTACAGTTTTGTTGTCTTCATGAACGGAACCCATGGTACATATGCAGGGTTGATTACCCTTGACTTTGAACCCTAAAGACAGGACATTGGAAGACTTCTGGACTTTAAGAAATCAAGCTAACATTGTGGGAAGTTCCTCTTCAGGCAAGTGCACGCTTGCCAGCCCCCATATTGCTGTGCTGGAAAAGCAATGTGCAAACCTAAGTCATAGCACCCCTCCTTCCACATCTGCCATGTCAGGCTTCATGATCCCTACCAGTTTCCAGCCTCCCATTCCTGCCTTATCAAATGCCTGCCATTACAAATACATGCATCAGGGAAAGCCTTTAAAGGATCGATCATCCCAATCACTGCTACACAGGAGATTAAGAATTGAGCCTGCAACCCAAGTCACCATGGACAACCAAACCTTTATCTGTAATACAGAGACATTCAAGAGTCATGTGAACATTTGTACCGGACGCATCAACTTGATAGCCACAACTAGTAGCTTTCCCACATGCTGATCATGAACCAAACTGATATGGAATGCTTGAGAGCAGCCAATTTTATGGGACCCAAAATTTCATAAGAGTTGAAGATGTTCATTTCCTTGGTGCTTACTTCTTGCCAGGAGCTGCCAGGAGCCTCAAGTAGTGCAGCATTTGCAGTCTTTAATTCAACAGAGACACCAGAAAGCAAGCTTGCCGCCTCCTCCCAACCTCTATTATGCCCCATGCACCTGCATACCCACATTCATGACCACAGCAGTTCAAAATCAAAATCACTACTTTGTGCACAATCTGTAATAACAAGGATTGTTGGCCAGAGCCTCACAGTACTTCAAAGCAAAATGGTTAAGACATGCAAAACTCTTGTAGCTTAAGAGGAAAATAAATAAATTCTATCACAGAACAAGAGCATACATGACAGTGGTGACATCATCACTGGAGTACTTGAGGATGCTCTCTTGCAAGTGCTGGGCAGTTTGTCCATCCATAGCTGCAATGGAATAAAAGCTTCCCAGAAATCGCACTGCAGCTTCTCTTAAGTCACTCACATGAGCCTGCATTATGTCTAACGTTTCACGTGTCCGTACAGCATCACTGCATATTGCCCGGATGCCTCTCTTCAATTCAGGGATCTCAGAAAAGCACAATCTGGAAGAATACATTTCAAGAACTTTCTACAAAAGCATGGGTGGGTACTGAAATCCTGAAAATAATGACAAATGGTGATGACATTGGAAACCTGCAGAGGATCAGCCCTGGAGACCAGCCTTGTTGCTCCAGTTTGTTTGCAATGTTTGCCGCTGCCTGGCGTCCCCTCTTGCTCAATGGCCTCTCATGATCTGTCATAGACCTCAAAAGAATATATCAAGAAGCAGATTATAGTTGCCACCCATCGTTCACAGCAGAAAAAAGATGAACCCCTAGCTTACTTGCCATTGAAACTCTAAAAGTCTGAGGCACAGACCTAATTCTCAGAGAGACGCACCATCCAAAACCCAAAAGGGTTTGCACGCAGTCACAAGGAGCTAATGGACCAGATCCGGTATTGCAAAGGCCATCCAACACGGGCTTCCTTCTTCCACATGCAGAAAGGGTTTAGGGATTAGGGTTTAGGAAGCTGGAACCTTTCAAAGACCGGTCTGACCATGAGCTTTTGGCATGGCGAAGAAGAATCAATCGTCTTTTGCCAAGCTCCTTGGGTCGCAACCTCCCGCCGCTCACTATGTTTTCTGTCGTCGTCGTATACGCAACTCTCAAGTGCTGCTTGGTTGTTGTCTGGAAGCCTTGTTGTGGATATCCGAATTTGCCGTTAGAGCGTAGATCACTTCCACTCCTCCTGCTCCTCCTCGTCCTCAGTTCATCATCCGTTTCACAAAACAAAGACTGCAATAATGCTGCTGAACCTAGTAGCTTTCTACATTCAAACCGAATCGAGTTTTTTGGCTGCGACGATGCAAATCTGTCACATTCTGTGATCTTCGTCCGATGGTGAAAACAAGAAATGGTTGACCATGAGACACCATCTCCCACAACACATGTCACCACCATTTCGGCGCTTGAAAGCTACTGCACTATTCAGGTAGTACGCCTTTTCTCTCAAACTCTAGTAGTGTACACAGGACATACACAACCTTCGTCACAGACCAGATCCGATCGATTCCTTCAGAAAACTGTGTTGGGAATCGAGAACCTTAGCACCACCAGGGGACGCTTCTCTCTCTCTCTCTCTCTCACAAAAACAAATAGACAATGGAGATATAGGTTCGGAAGAGGTTCGGAAATGAAGATATCTTCGACCTTGAAGCTCAGGCATGGAAGCTCTACTTGTAAAAGAATTATGTCTGTAAAGATTTCGTGCAGAATTTTTTCCTGTGCCATCCATGCTCATCAGGATACAAAGTAGGCCCAAAAAAACAGCTTGGTTATTGGGCTTATTTCTTTTCTTTTTGCAGGACTCCAAGAAATAGGTATGTCTTCAGGTATTCCCATGCACAAGAAGATTTCAAAGTCAAGGCTGCAAGAACTTAACTTTGGATGTTCACATAGGTACTCAAGAAGACTTACTTCTTAGTCAAGACACTGACTCAGAGAGGAGAATTCTTTGGCATGGACAAACACACTGTTCAACACCAAACTCTTGCGTCTGATGAGGTCTGCATAACTGCAACTAATCACATCTGACAGGCTGCTACTTCAAAAACAAAGACTTTTAAGAATTGAAGAGCAGAGATTGAACCAGACAATTCTGGGAGGATGCTTTAATTATATCACCACAATTTCTAGCAGGATTGCCCTGTTTCCAATTGAGGATTAAGTAAAAAGAGACAACCCACTGCAGCATTGGCTCAGTGGTTTGACATGTCTTAAATTGAGAATAAAAACAGCAGGTATGCACCTCAAACCTAGAGCTCTACTACTCATATAAACTCTTATTGGCAAGAGATGACCCTCATGAATCACAATAACTTTACAGTCACCTGAAGGTTCCTACAGGTCAGCAAGATTGAAATACAACAGCTTGAAGAATGCTGCAGACTTCCCAATGGGATTGGAGATACAAAGAGAGAAAGGAGAATCAAAGCTGAAGAAACAGACTGGGTTGTGCAGAACCCATTGAATTTGGTAGACCTGAGGCCTGAGGTGTGGAGGGTGAATCTATAGGTTGCAAATTCAAATCTGGTGGAGGCTTTGAGCTTGGATTTTGTTGAAGAGAGATAGACTTTGGCAAGGAGTGAGACTTAGAGGGTTCATAATTCACTACACCTCCTATCTGCAGATGCAATGGTTGTGCTGAGTTTCCCTTCTGACTGTTGTGGTCCTGCTTCTGAGAGTTATGAAGTGGTTGCAGGGTTGGGGTAGGAACCAAATTCTGTGCCACAGCATGCCCTACGTTGGAATGCAAACCATAGGAAGGCATATTTGTGTACATTTGTGGTTGAACATGAGGCCGTGGTGCTTGAGAAAGGTGCACATTACTCTGCAGCTTCACTCTGGCATTCACTCTGGCATTTGCTTCCGCCTGTAACAGACCAAGACTACGGGCTTGGGACTTACTAACATCATCTAACCCAGTGTTCATGCCTGCTGATGATGGAACTGTTTGCACTGCAGTACTGTACACAAATGTTGGGGTTCCTTGTGTTGTGGCACTAGTCCATCTTGCTGAGACACCATTTCCCATTCCTGATGAACTTTGGAAACCCATGCCTGAGGATGCTTGTGTAACATACTGATTAGCTGGTGCCTGGGAGCGCCATACAGGCATGTCAGTGCCCTTGTTTTGCTCCACTAGCTGCCCTGTCTGCACCACCCTTTCAGGCATCACCTCCTCTTTAACAATATCAGATGCACTGGCCACTGCCTGCTTCACTTGTGACATGGGCTGACTTAGAGACCCTGATGCAATCATTGCTCTTGTTACTGTGGTCAATAAAGAATCTATTGAAGTTGAAGTTGGAGCAGAAGCACACACTATAGGGGCTTGAGACACTTTCGGGATTGTCATGAGGGAAGTTGCTATCAGGGCATGGGAGCCAGTAGTTGAGACTCCAATAACACCAGAGGGTGATGGTGTTGACACAGATCTATGGTTATTCACAGCTGGTACTGCAGCTTTCACTTCAGCAGTTCTCGTAGTCAGAACAGGTGGTGTCAAAACAGTGCCAGGTGGGGCCTCAAGGTGACCAACCCAACCCCGCCCAAAAGGCACACCTGAGGGTAGAACCCTCTGTATCCTCTTAGATGCAATATTCCAGCCCTCAAAACCCAAATTCACAGAGAATCGAGATAGGCTTTTTGCATATGCGTGCTCCATTTGATAACCTGTCTGTAACAGCCAAAATGGAATCCCATAAAAAATTCTCAGACTCCTCATTCTACACCAAAAAGTTCACAAAACCTGGCTTGACAACATGACGTTATACAAATGTGAAAGTGACACACAACATTCAACAAACAACTCTTCAACTATTTGAAGCATATGCTTACTGGCACAAGGTGATGGAGCTCTCCACCAACTCCGGCAAGTGGTGGCCCCTGACCATGGGCTGGAAGATTACGTGGCCTGTAAGTGCTCCTATGGTACTCATCAGTTGATAAAGGCCTTCGTCCATCCTTTGATGAAACTGGCTTGAGAGCTGGTCAAGTACACAAATAAACGTGAAAAAAACTTCCTTCCTGAGCAGCAAGCAAGAATATGGTAGCATGTTGAGTGGAAATGACCAAGATTAACTGTCTGCTAGAAAACAATGAGACAACAACAGAGGAAATCCCATCAAAGATGTCCCACAAAAAGGTTAAGACTCACAAGGTTCATCCAACAAATCAGCATGAAGGGCTTCAGATTCCAAGCCACCACTCCTAAGTGATTGCATAGCCCAATCAGACTCATCCCCAGCAACACTGCCTGATCGATCTGAAGGAGCAGCTTTTTTTGAATGACCAGCTGCAGCTTTGTTTGACCAAGCTGCATCCTCACCCTCAGTAGCTAAAGTGGCCCCTGATGCATAGTCAGAGTTTGCAGGCTCAATTGCAGCTTTGAATGCTGCATTTGTCCTCCAGGTTCTCTTTGCTGCATGGGGGAGTCTCTTCTGTGGCATGGATTTGACACTCTCTGGGAATCCTACCTGTGTGGCAACAACATCCAGAGCCTTGTGTGCTGCATCCTGTATTGACCGTGCCTGGACAAAATTTTATTTTTCATCAGTCATCCATTGCATGCAGGTTTGAGGGCACATTGACCTAGTTTAAATGTGCAACAGCTAGGTTGCAGACAACCAAAACTTCGTACACAGTGAAAATGCATCATACCTGTTTGTAGTATACAGTATCTGGGGCATTGTACCGCATGGCATTGCTGCAAATGAGCAAAATATCCTTCTGCAAAACCCATTGAAAAATCAGTTGGGTTATGATTGCCAGACCTACAAGATCCTGATGGAGCAGAGACAGAGACCACTGAACGATGAAGATATCTAGCCAGTCTACTTTTTGACATCATTGCAGGGCCAACAGAGGCAAAACAGCAGGAGCTGGAATCACCTCAAACAGATTCAAAGTCACATAAACCCCTTTGTTTATTTTTTTGCGCATTGTGCCAAAGTCCATGGGCTCCTTTATCACCTCATAATAATCTGGAACCTGCAAGAAAAGCCATGCCTGAATAGCATATCAGAAAATTTGGTCAGGCATGACCTACTTCAATTTGCCTGACCCAGACCAAACATGTTCAGCATTATCTTGAAAGTATTGCAAAACAATCAGGATCCTATCCTTATATCTGCATCTCTATGAAATTGAAATCAGTTCTGTAATCAAACTACCCTAAAAGTGGAGAAGTGCATACACAATAACTAAATTTCAGGAGAATCTAGAAATCTCCATATTCAGATTAAGAAGGACAGAACAAGTATAAAACATTTCCTTTGAAGTCAAAGAAAACTTTGAGATAAGGGCTCAAAGAACCAGGAAGAAGGAACAAGGCCAGAACAAAAACAAGTATCTGAGCTGTCTGGATATGCAGGTAAGGAACACATACAAGGCTGGAGTCAACCGGTTCTGAAAATACTCCATATGTGTCCTTTCTGGAGATTGCAGACACAAGCAAGCCACAACTGCAGGTAAGGCATGCCATCTTTACAGGAGTATAGCTGACACTCAACCATAACGAAGATAACAGCCAAATCAAGCACAACAGAAATTTCCTGTAATTACTTTACAAGAACTCAGGTGCTTGAATATGGGTTTGACATTAAGCAGGCCTGCAACATTGAAAAAGCTTTGCATATTAGATTCTTACTTCTTCAGCTTTTCGAGAACACCTTCCAGAACCTTTTTTGCAGGCGGTGCCGTGGCAGATTGCACATGTGTAGATAGCCCTGGAAGCAACAGGGAATCTTAAGAGTCACAACTTAGAGTTTCCTCTCTAACAGGATTGCATGCATCCAACAGGGCAGGGAGGTGAAAAAGCTCTAGCTCTAGGACAGAAAAAAGAAACTTCACCACTAACCTGCTGTATAGCCTGAGACCACCTCTCCATTTGATGGCCTCTCCTTCTTTGGCTGTTCAAAGAAGTGGTACAACCCAATTAGACCAAACTAGTAGCAACAACCCTCCCAATACTCCAGATCTGACCCTCAAATATTGGATTCTTCCATGACCTCCCCAAGCAATAAGGAGCTGCCTGGAACAAATCTATTGATGATGAAAGTGAACACTTCCAGTAATCTAGAGCAAACAGCTGGTATCACTATGCCATTCAAACAACTGCCACTTGGGAAAGCATGATAAGGAGACATGTATGTGCTCCAGATCACACTTTCCATGTTTGCCATAAAAGAAGCAAAAGCACGAAGCAGTATCTAGAAAGCAACTTAAGATGATTGGGAAAATAGAAAAGAAGACAAACTGGAATGGTTGCCCTGGATAGATATATTTCTCTTACACGTCTCCATGTAAGGCAGGCAGCGCAATATATTATTCCTTCATCATTCCAAGACAGAAATAAAAAAGAAGATATCCACGGCAACGAGGGTTATAACTTGTAACTACCTAAAGAGGTTGCAAAACCCAAAGCGAACGAACATTTTGGACACTGCCCTACGTCATGTGGGAACATGACAAGGGCTCGCTAGGGTTTTGAGTTATGGTAGTGGGAGGGAGGGTGTGTTAGAGGGTGGGACGTGTGAGTGTGTGTGTGCGCGCACCTCAGCGACTAGTACGCCGTCTCCTTCTAGCAACGCCTTGAACTTGCGCTTCTTGGGAGGGGTCGTCAAGCGCTGCTTGATGGTAGTTGTGTTGGCAATCTTGGCAGTCGTCTCTTCTGATGGCACCGTCTTCTGCGGCATGGCTGTTGCTGTGGTTGTTGTTGCCGCTGGTGGAGCAGCGGCAGCGGCAGGGGCCGCTGCTGCTGCTGCCACCGATGACTGCTGTTGTGGAGAGTCTTCATCCGGAAGCGACGCCGCACGAGGCGCAGCGGGAATAGACGACCGTACCTTGGTGGAAGTTGTTGGCGATGGCAGAGAACGCCGTCTTGGCAACTTCACAACTAACCTGAGCCTGTGCTTCTTGTCCTTGTCCGCCATCGACACTTTCCCTTCCGCCCTGCCCCCCCCCCCCCCCCCCCCCCCCCCCCC
>Ga0209611_10005310_pt1 | contig 21644 bp, 15 predicted proteins | sample S1TSphgellanicum_3_FD_187693 | JGI IMG/M metagenome (GOLD analysis project Ga0209611, IMG submission 187693) | Host-associated microbial communities from peat moss isolated from Minnesota, USA - S1T2_Fc - Sphagnum magellanicum MG (SPAdes) (version 2) | ecosystem: Host-associated > Plants > Peat...
TTTTTTTTTTTTTTTAAACATTATTTTAAAATATTTAGTGCCCTTTGAATGCACTAGGAAATTTCTCCAAATGCTTTGCATATAAAAAAATATTGGTTAGAACTTTTCTAGCATATTTGGAAAGTATATTACAAATCTTCTTTTTTTCACTTGCAACAAAGGTTTTTTGTTTTCTCTTCTTTTAAAATAAAAAAATCTACATCTACATTACAAAGAAGCTTTCAAAATGAATTATCATAGCCTTTCCCTTTGAACAAACCCACATAAGATGATTGTGATAGAACCACAACCAAAGGATTGTCCCCAAACATTTGTGATGACTATCGATGAAATTTTCATTTCTTATTTAAACATACCAACTTTACAAGTTATTATCCATAGTATATTGAACAAGCTAAATCCACCAACAAAGTGATTAGTCATCAAACACATTTACAAAAATTCCCAAATGTCTCCATGTACTCTGATGGACCTCTTAACAACTTGAAAAACTTCATTTGATTCACCTTTAGTCATCATGGATTGATGAAGTAAAACACTATGATAATAACATGCCAACAATTTCATCTAAATGAAGTGGATTTAAAATTAATCAATGTTGGCAAATATTGAGCTCATCAATTTGCATATCCTCCATCTCTAAGCAATATCGTATGATGTTTACATGTACTTGCATGATTTTTAGTAAAACAATCCATACATATGCAACAACAAATAATCGCCAAATGATATTGCTTACGATACAAGTTTAGGGAACTGACAAGTTTAGTATTTATGAACAATGATAATCTTGAATATAGTTGCTTCAAAGGAAAGTTCGTGCTCTTTGTTGTTATCATACATAACATTTGAAATAAGAATATATATTCAATTTTGCTTGTAGTCACATTGTCAAAGGGTATTTGAAAACTATTAAATGAGAACCATTACAATAATTAGAAGACTAAAACAAATCTTGCATTGAAGAATGTGAAAAGAAAATTTAATCATTTAAATTCTTCACACTTTATATGTTCTTTGATGGCTAAAAGTTAAAACTAACTTGCTTGTAAGTGTCTTTTCATTGAATCACTTACATTACAATTACAATCACAATTCAACATTTTTCTCTTTCAAAAATCATTCCTAGAACAAAATTGTTGTCCCTTAAAATCTATGTTTTGAAATGGGGATATTAAACATAACAATTACATCCTAATAACCATTATGATCATGATACATAGTTGTGTTGAATTGGTGAACATGTGCAAAAGGATGTTGGAGGTGGATAAATCACAATGCTTCATGTGCAATGCATGAACAATGCACATTGTATAAATGAACACCCATGCCAAAGGTGCCCAATGTCGTTGATATAACCAAAGGCTCTCTAACTCATGAGGGAATCCAACTTGCTTCTCTTGACTTTGGACCATAAATTGATCCTTTAGTAGTTGTTGAAAAAGTTTCATGTCCATGTGTGTCATCTTTAGCAAAGAGTCTAAGTTTCAATAGTGCATGAAAGACAATGGCTTTTTGACAATATCTAAAATGGGAGTGTAAGATCTTCTAATCTTAATGATTCTAGAGCGATCAATGTTTAAATTTATGTTTTCATTGTTTTGTAATGTCATGGCGGCTTCATAGTCAACTTTGGGCTCCTTGCACACATATTGTACATTGGACAACATGTTAGGGGACAATAAGTTTGAATCATATTGGAGGATGACAATTGGGTTAATTAAGGGGACAACAAGTTTGAACCATATTGGAGGATGATAATCCAATTTTCAGCTTAGTGAGGTGGAGAGAATCTTGGTTCAAACTCGAATAGCAGAATTGTTGGATGCTAGTTTGGTGGAATTGTCTAGGGGGGAATATGCCTCAACAACAATGATGCTAACCAAGAAGGACATTTTTGGCAATTGGAATAAACCTCACATGTGTGGGGATTACCGCCTAGTGAATAAATGGACCCGTTTAGACAAATATGCCATGCCCCTATGGAAGAGATCTTTGATGCCCTTGGTCAAACCAAGGTTTTTAGTACCTTGGACTTGAGGTCGTGCTACCATTAGTCGCCATTGAGGGAAGGTCATAAGGTCAAAACAACATTTTGAGGAATTAACCCCCATTAGAAGAATTGTGTGTACCAATGGAAGTTTTTGCTATTTGGTTTGAAAAATGCCTTTGCAAAATTTCAAAAGGTCATGGATCGAATGTTGGTAGATCTTGATTTTGCCAAATGTTACATTGATGACATCATTGTTTTTAGCTTGACCCCAAGAAATCATATGCACCATTTGTGAGAGGTGTTTAGAAGACTTAAAAAAACATAACCTTAAGTTTCATCCAAGCAAGTGATGGTTCTTTCATACTCAAGTGGAAATACCTAGGTCACATGATTTATCTAAGTGGATTGGGGGTTCAGAAGGCCAAGGTTGAGGTCATTTCATAGGTTCCCCAACCAATAAATGTTAGTTAGTTACGAACTTTTTGAGGTTTGTGTAATTACTACTAGAGGTTTGTGAAAGGCTTTAGTAGCATGGCCAAACCTTTAACCTAGTTGACACAAATTGACCAAAAGTTCATTTGGGATGAAACACAACATAAGGTCTTTTAGGAATTGAAGGCCAAGCTTTCATTAACTCCCATTTTGAGGCGACCCATTCAAGGATGACCGTCCAATTACACATTGATTGGAGCATTGTAGGGTTGGGAGTTATGCTTACCCAATTTGATGATGATGGTCAAAAGTTTATGGTGGCATATGCTAGTTTGTCCAACAATAAAATGGAGGCCAAATACAACTCATATGAAAGGGAGTGCCTTACAGTTGTTTGGGTTGTTTCATCATTCCAATGTTATTTTTATGGTAGCCCAGTCATTTGATTATCGATCATTAGCCTTTGAAACTCCTTATGGAATCAAATTGATTCACAATAAAGTTGGCTAGGTGGACATTTATCTTGCAAGAATATGACTTTGATATAATTCATAGGCCTAATAGGGTTAATCAAAATGTCAATGGGTTGAGTTGGAACCCAAGTTCTAATGAAAAGGATACCATCGGGGTTCATTGGCATGGTGATGTGGATTTAGATACAGTACTAAGATGGCATGCCTCTACATACCTTTGTACCTTATTGGAGTGTTTTGGGGATGTATTTCAAACTAACATGGATGATGGGGATCCCCATGATGTGGACATGGAGTTGGAGGGTAATGGTGCCCTACATATTTATGATGATGCACTTGTCATTGCATATTTGCAAGCATGAGAAATTTTAATTGGGTTAACACCCAAGGAAAGGGATTGTGTTGTGCATAGGGCCAAGCGATTCAAATGGGAAGGTAATTCCCTCCTATGGATGTGGGCATATGGACAAGTGAAAGTTGTGTTTTGCCCAAAACAACATGAGAGCCTTGTGAAGCATGTTTATGAGGAATTGGGCCATTATGGGGTTTGATGAACATATAGTTTGCTCCCAATCTAGTATTAATGGTGAAGGATGCAATTGCAAGTTCAACAATTTGTTTCTAGGTGTATCTTGTGTGATCAAGTTTGAGCATCTTTCAATGCACCTACACTTCACCTACAACCCTTACCAATTATGGGGCTTGGGTATTGATGGAGTTTGGATTTTGTCGGCCCATTGAGTTTGACACCTTGACATAACCAATATGTTTTGGTTATGATTGAGCATTTTTCCAAATTGTTGGAATTGGTTCCATTGTTAGATTGTAATAGTGAAAGGGTGGCATATGCATTTTTGAACATGGTATTTAGTAGGTTTGGGACTCCAACCAAAGTTTTCATTGACCAAGGTACAAAATTTCATGGGGAATTCCAAGAGTTGTGTGAAAAAACATTGATTAATCATCACACAACTTCATGAAACCATCTTGAGGCAAAGGGGTTAATGGAACAGATGGTGGAAATAGTGAAGTGGGGTTTGTGAAAGTATGGTCTCCACAAGGGCCATACTTGAGATTAGGACTTACAACTACCATGGCTAGCTATGGGGTATAGGTTCAATTGACAAGTTTTTCTTTCATCTTTTTCACCATACTTTAAATGTTTAGCTGTGAGTTCGAATTACCAACCTCAATATGATGAAATGCGATGGTAATAACCAACATGGATGATCCTAATGTGTGGATTCAGGCATGTGAGCAGTAAGCCACCTTGTTATGACATGTTATGCCCATGGCTATGGAAAATTTGGCAATTGCCCAACGCCGAGATACATTACGTTATGCCACCATACATGGAGGTGGTTATCGGCCTTAAATTTGGAGTTTTGAACGAAGAAATTATGTTTATTTGCAACAAACAACACTGACTATTTTGGATGTGACTACATGACATGTTATTTTACATGTGTGGAAGGTTTTACCTTTAAGAGTGTTGCTGTTGAAAGGCCGAAATGGTTAGACATGGAAGGACTGTGTGCGCAATTGTGTTGAACCATGTCATCTTCCCAATGTCGATGGCCAAATTAACCCATCTTTAGTCGTGGTTCTTGTTGGCTTAGAATGTATGTTGTGTGGGCAAGCTTCAAGAACCGCTATTATGTTAATTTGTGATAAGTGTTTTCAAGGTTGGGATATGGGATGTTTCATGCCACCAATGGAGGAAGTGCCAATTGGCAAATGTTTTGCCTTCAGTGCACCCAATAGACCTAAGTTCCTAAGGTCACATAGTAGAATTAGTCCAAGGTTTTCTTCCATGGTAATTCACATTTGGCTGGGGATTTGAAAGATTACAGCTAGGTGACTAACCCTAAGGCTCACATTTGCATTCGACCTAATGCTCCTTTTGCTTTGGAACCAAAGTGTTCATCCATGGTGGATTTTCGATAGGTAGTTTTATAATGTTATTTGCTTGAAGGGGACTTCAACCTTAGATACGGGGGTGGCTTGGATGTGGTGTACCATTTAAAATATTTCTATGTTATGTGTTGTGAGTGTGGTGACAATGATCGTTATAGGCATTGATATAGGAGTGCATGACAACTATCAGGTGTGTTAGTTTAGCTATTCAATTAGGTTTTAGTTAATTAAGGATAAAATGGGTTAATTAAACTAATTAATTAATCTCAAACCAATTCAAATGTGAATAGGGTTCAAAATTTTTGTCATGGGATATAATCCCATCTTGTGTGACCTCAAATTACTTTTGGTGATTTGAGATTCTAGAATTGAGTTTTTGCGTTGTAGCTTTCTTTGTTATGCAAATGTTTTAGTTTTCTATGTTTTGGGCTTGGATTCTTGCATTGTTGCAGGTGAGTCAGTTTTTGGTTTGGATGTGGTGTATTGTTTTAGGGTATTTCTATGTTATGTGTTGTAAGTGTGATGACAGTGATGATTATAGATGTCGATATAAAAGTGCGCAACATAAAAAAAATGATTACATCATCACCATAATATCATGCAAATGGTAATCCCTTTAAATTTTGATCTCCAACACATTGAAATTCAACTAACACACTTTTCAATCCAACAAACAATAATTCTCAATGATAAAAACTATTTGTGCGATCTTCATCCACACCTTAAAATGCAATCTTCATTCAATTTTCCAACTTTAACAAGAGAAATTAAACTTGCAAAATTCCATTAAGAAAAAAAATGAACCAAAAATATTAAATATCCATTAGAAAGCTTCAATCTCAACCACCATAAGACTTGTGTTTGAACTTAATTTTTATTTATTTTTAAATGGCCATCATTCAACAAGGCAATGTTTTTAAAAGAAGTTTCCTTATGGTTTTTTAAGTACATGGGAGATGCAATTCTAAAAAATGAGCACCAAGATTTGGTCCACACACCATTCACATCCATGACAATTTGCTAATGCACACACATCAATAAAACAACATCCAACAAACCATACAAATTTCTTATATAAAAACCTTACCAATTTGTGAATACCTCCTTGTGAAGTTATAATTTCAAACCATCAATATGTTGGGGTATGTTCCAATATCAACTTATTTTTCCTTTTTTAAAAGAACCTTTCATCTTGGCTTTGACATTTCAACTTTCTTTGCTAGGTTCTTGAAGTGGGGGTTGGAGGCCCCCCACATTATATGTGCCCATAGTTGTTAGTGCAAACACTACAAAAGTATTCTCTTTTTTGTATCTTTGATTGTCTTTTTGCCTATCTAAGATGTGTCTCGTGGCGCCTAAACAAATCTTGGCGCTACCTATACACACTTTGGGTTCTATTATGCATGGTTTGTGCTTGTAATGGCTAACATGGTTTAAAGTGTGTTTGGGCAACATCTTTTTTTTTTGGATAAAAAATGGATCAAACCAAGTGTAGACAAGGGAAAAAAAAACAAATAATACTTTTGTATTACCTAAAATAACAACTATGGGGACACATAATATTATGACTTTGAGCCCAATTGAGAATTAAGTCCAATTCGACTTACACACTCCTCAAGTCTAGATATTGTATAGGTATAAAATTTTACAACAAATTAAATTTGGTTATTGTGCATGTACGGAGTTCTACAATTAATTGAAACCAATCAATTACCTCTAAAGTTCAACCTACTTGCCAAGTATTCAAAAATGTTCCAAAATATTTAACTTGCTTACCTAAAGAATCTAAACATGTGTTCAAGATTCTTTTCCCAGGTTTTGATTTTAATTCTAATTCAAGCAAAAGGCTAGTTCCATGGTCACGTTTTTATGCAAATTCCACTAGAAAGGTGCCAATTCAAATCCATGTCACAAAAACTTGAACTTGAACCCCTTGGGTTTAACATTCCAAAGTAGAAACTTGGCAACAGTCATATGTTCATTTCATACCATCAACACATTTGGTGGAGCAACTACATCTATACATTTCAACATAGTCAATTGCCAAAGCCATGAGTTCTCACTTTTCACCTTATATACACATTACATGTCTTGTCATTGCATTTCAAAGTTTCAAAATGTACTATGAATAAATAGAGTTCAATCTTGATCCTATATGCTTTTGTAATTTTCAAATAGGTTATATAGTTACCATACACATGATCACCCATGTTTACAGTACATGTGCCATGTGTGTGTATCCACTAATTGTCAATTTTGCCAAGCATAATAAAAATAAAACCACTCATTGTAGCATCATGTGTCTGATATGGATGTTACACCATACTCGACAAGTCTGATTTGAACAACCAGTTGACAGAAGTTAAACTTCTTGGTAAGATTTGTAAGTTGTTAAAAAAAGTTTGGTCTTCTGGTTCCATCCATAGTGCATGCACTATTCACAAATTCATTTTTCACAATCATCAATGTTAACAATCGAACTAAAATATCTAGTTTCCCGATTCCTTAAAGCGCAACCCCAAATCTTCACCCACAATCTGCATAGGCATGTGATCATTTGCACACCAATCCAGTGGTCAAAAGACACTAACACCCTATCTTGACATACTTTGCAAATAATTGCATATCAATCAATGCCAAGGTGCTCGTGTCTTCTAAGCTTTAGAACACACATGCCAATGCACAAATTGACACTTCAAAGCACATTTTGAACAGTCTCCTCAGTCCTCATGTCTGCAAGATATTTGAGGTGAGGTCAAAAGTAGGAGTGCGAGTGCTTTTGGGTTTAAATTTGAAAACTGTGCAAGAGCAATAGTACAATGTTGGTAAATATATGTAGCATTTGCTTATGATTTCAGAGAACCAACACCAGTCCTTAATTTTAGGACATTTTCATGCTAGATGCCAACTACTTATACAATTGATGTCATGGACCTGGTATCAACCCTGCTAGGAAATCAGCAATTGAATCCAAGTATCCTGCCACCTGCCAAGCATAAGCAAACGATTCTAAATGGAAAAACACTTCAATATGTGAGTGCTCATGTAACTCAAAAGGAAGAATGAAATTTGGTCAAGCAGGCCTGCATGCTTTAAAGAGTTGAAGTGTCTGACAAGTCCTTGAGCAGCATTTTTCAGCTCATGGTCATGGTGATTCACAATGTAAGAAGAGGAAATACAGAGTCTGAACATTTTGCTAACATTCATGAAAATGTATATGCATGGTTAAGAAAATTTACCTGTTCTGGAATACTGTTGCCTGTATATCCTTCTATAATGATGGCAATTGTCAACCCTAGCACTGCCCATCCACCATTAATTGCTTCAATTTGTTGCTGTCGCTACACTCGAGAAAACAGCACCAAATAAGAAAGCAATTGCTTCATTCAGAAGATTAAACCAGCATGCACCATCTGCAGATCCAAAATGGAAGAAATCTCTTCTCATACTAGTGAAATTGCAAGTCCTCAAGAGCAAATATGCATGTTAAGAGTAGCCACACACTGGTAGTGAGAAAGACCTGGAGTGCTGCACGAGCTTGCAACAGTTTCCATTCTTCTGCAGCCAGTCTTTTGGCCTCCAATGGATCCACCATGATCACCTCTTTCGTCTGCTTCCGAGACCCTCGAAATGTGCCATTCAACTGCCCATAAGCCCCAACAATATCCAAAACTTTAAGAAACCATGAAGCTATAAGTGGACATCATACAACTCTATAAGAGAACCCAGGAACAACCAGTGGCACAGCACAAGTTCACAACCTACTGAATGAAGGATACTACAACCAACTACAGTACAATGGCCTGCACCAAACGCAAACCTACATTTGCTATACCCTAAAAATCTGATATGAATGCTGCACTCAATACAGTACTGCTTATTCTCAGAACTTGACCAAGGCAAATACAGTATTGTTCATTCTCAGAACTTGACCATGACCGCCATATGTATGCAAATTGAAAAATCTAGTTCAGATATGAAATTCCTTATGTATGCAATTGGAGAGATGACTGGCTTGCAGTGCATCATGTTCTATAACTGTCTACACTACAAGCTCTCTGAAATACAGGGCAGTCTAGAGAAACAGGGGTCACAACAAAAGTTTCCTTCCAAACCCTAGCTTCAACAGATCTCTGTTCATGACAGGCTTGAAGAAGGAACAATTCTGAAAGTCTGTGAGGTGTTTCTGAAGGAATATATGGTGGTGAATTACTTCCATCCCTCGTAAAGTTGCAAATCCAAGTGAGCCAAAAAGCTGAGTTGGAGAAACCATAGCCTACTCTAAGGGAGAAAGAGAGAGAGATACATACATCAGTTTCTGCAACGGCGTGGACTGCCACATGCTTGATTTTCTTCAAAGGTCTGCTTTGACCTAGTCCAGAAACTTTCAAGGCTCCAATGCTGCTGCTACTGCTTGAACCTAAATTTCACGAAACCAACAGTTTTTCGTAAGAACTGCAAGTGTACCTTTTGTCTCAAACCAGAAAATCCTCCAAAGAACTCTCCTCTCGCATCAACAAAATACGCAGTTTGGAAGCACAAAATATGTGAGTAAATGATTTGACGAAAAAGAAAAAGAAAACACTCAAAAAGGGGATGACGTTTTCAACTTGCTTGTAAAAGCCAAGGAGCTAGATGACAACAGCGACGTCCTCAAGCTGCTGCTGCTGCTAGACTCTGCGCCTCGGGAGTAAGAAACGTGACGGTAGTAGTAGCCAGACGCTTGTGCAGCTTGTTGTGTGACCATCACGACTCCATTCATGTCCGCCCTCCCACCACAATTTGAAGAAAAACCTCCCCAAAACCGAAAACAAATCACAATGAGGTTCAGCGGTCTCGCCTTTAAAGTGAAGACAACCTCCCAAACCCCCGCCGAAATCTCGATACGAAATCACTACGAGAAAAAACGATTTTCAAACGCTAAATTTCTTCAGTATCTTTTCCGTTGCACAATTGCGCAATCGCAATGGCGAATCGTCCTCCCGCAAGCGTCTCGATTATCCACGAGCGTCTTCAGAGATGGGCTCTTGTGAAGTGAAATCAGTGGTGAAGAAACAGTGCTAGACAAAACGCCCGATTTACACCAGGAGTCAAGGCCAAGGCCGAACCCAAATTTTGAGTGATCCTATTGGTCCAGTCACTGAGATTGGGCTCAAGGTTTTTATTTTATTATTATTTTTATTTTAAAAAAATTGATAGCGAAAATTCGGCTAATTTTTTCAAAAAAAATAGAAATTTTAGTTGAATTCACATTTCAAAAATGTGAGGCTAAAATAACCTACCCCCTTATTGTATACACCTGGACTTTATTTTAAAGCATATATCTAATTTTCAATGGAGCATATTTGTATGATCAACTTATAATGATTATTGAATATTATATAGTCATATTATTATATAGTCAATGTTATAAATGTGAGCTACATAATTTCATTTAAATGTAATTTAATGTAGATTACATTTCATTCACTATTGGAACGAAGTTGAAGCATGTTCATACTAAGGTTAAAGAATCAACCCAATTTTAAATGCAACATTCATATTGGCATGTAGTTAAATATTAAGCCCATTGGCCTTACACTTTGGTTGACACTCAAGAATTTAAAATGGAGGTGCTGATTTGATTTCCAATGCAAACTATACAAATATTAGCACAAACACAACACTACATTTGTAACTTGTTTACACCAAACATCAAGAGAGAATGGGAACAAGGATGAAAGTTGCGAAACAATTTATGTAAGTATATAAATATTATATATACCCAGGGCATCAAAATAGATGTCTCCATGGGAAATGAAAGGGAAAACCTTATAGTTGGGTGCAATCTCATTAACATGAGTCACAACAAGTGTAACCATGTTTAGTTTTTCACATTTAGAAGTGATAATTTAATTTGGTGTTGAAAATATAAATATTTTTTATATAGTAAAATTCATAATATATCATTGGAACATGTGAATTAATTTGAAAAATATCCAATCAATATTAAGTTTTCAAAAACACTCATTAAGCATTGTAATGTGTGTTGTTTAACATCAAAAGGACTTATAAATAGACTTCAAAACTTTTGACAATTACATATATTTTGAAATTTTTTACATAAACCTTGACATAATAATATAAATAAAATTATTAAAAATTTTGAAGAATTTTTTGAAAACTTTTTTAAAAATATTCGACCAAAAGTTGTCCCAAAAGTCGACAGGTGTGGTTCGTGTTATCTTGTTTGCACCCAATTGTACAATTTTTTGTACAATTTTCTTTCCTTAGAAAATGAAACCCCAATAGCCATAAGCATTTAAAACTCACGACAACAACCTTTTCCATGGTATCTCCCTAGGGAACTTTGCAACACTTAGTTTCCAAGAGAAATGTTGATTTTCTCAACAATTCCCTAAGAAATCCAACTTAAAATTGGGAAATGGAAATTTATAAATCAATTTCTAACAACTTTTTAGAGTTGTTTTTGCCCATATCCCATGTCTACCATGGCAATGAGAATCTCAAATAACAATCATGGCCTTTCATGCTAATCATGCTAAATGAAGGAAGGATCATATTAAAACTTTTTTTCTTGTATAGAACCGATAATCTCACTATAATTTTCAACATCATCGATTTGAGAAAGACAATAATTGAATTACAAATTGTCAATGTTCTTAGTGTCAAAAGTCTATCATAAACAACTTGTTTTTGTTGGCAAGGTGTTTGACACTAGAATAACAACCCAATGAATGAGTCTAGGGGGTTGCACAAATGTAGATGATTTTGTAGCACACATGTGCCCATGTGTCATCTTCCAACAATTGAACAATGTTTGGAGAAAGCAAGGTTCTATCTATGGTGAACATTGTTCCAATGTGAAGTCAAAACTACTTTTCAAACATTACATGTGCAAGTCAAGTGTATTTCTCATTCCTCGCATGGTTGCAATTGGTGGGGACAAAGTTCAAGCACCTTGGTCATGGCATTACTAAAAAATGTAAATTAAGATTAACTTTGTTTCCACACAATTTTTCACAACATGGGCATTTTATACCTTCAGGGTTGGTGCTTGCCCCTTGACAATCTAGATTGCACCTTCAAAAACCTAGAGAGAAAATGGGGCTGGAGAGAGGATGTGGCATAGGGAGAAGATGTTGTCCTAGGCTAAAAATGGGCATATGGGTTTCACCAAAGAAAGGATGGGCCCAAAGAGAGGATGTTCCCCAAGGAAAAAATTGGGCCAAGGAGAGGATGGGCCCTGGGACATTATCTTGCCCTAAGGAAAAGGTGATCATGGCAGGAACATTATCATTCACCAAGGACCACTTCATTGTGTGTTTCAAAGGAGGTCAAGGGATGTGAATGTTGCTGATAATGGGTTGGGAATTGGGGAGAAGGATTTAGAAGGATGGACATGCAAGAAAGAAATTGGTTTTGAAGGAGGGGGTGGGGTTGGAGTTTTGGTGAATGAATCAAAATAAACAAGGAATGGGTCTTCTAGGGGGTTCCAACTAGGTTCAATTAACTAAGGCAAGCTTGGTAAATAAGGAAGTCCACATTCCAAGTTGAGTCAACAAAGTTTGCAATCTTGATTGTCAAGGTGTGTTGTAAATTACATTACATTTAATTCATTGCTTTCATACTTAAATTTATTCTTATCCCAATGGTTGCCATGAACTTCTCCAATGGTCTAGGACTTCTTTCACCCAAAACTTTCAAATCTTCTAATTGATAGTCCAATTATGTTTTAACTTGGGACACTTAATGAGGTAAACACTTTTGATTTCCATGTGACCCCCCGACCCTAATTACACAACACATTTATGTGTCCCACATGGGCATGCCAAACTAGGAGTTCAATTGAGTCCTAATTTAGTCATAAACCCTTCCAGCTTAAAGGGTCGACCCTTGGTAGTCTTGACATGGGGTTTTGACTAAATGAATCCACATTGGGCCTCACCCAGAAAGACATGTCACTTAGGCTAGGCCTAAATATAAACCACCTATGTAGATAATATGGAACCTAAGTTAAATTAATCCCCAATAATATATTTGGCCCCTAGGCTAAGCATAGACCATATGGCACCAAAATTATGTTTAGATGCATGCCACATGGTGCTTAAGTTAAGCCTAGACCTAGGCCACATTACGAATAAGTTAGGCCTAAACCTACATTAGGTTTAGACTTAAACCACATGGCAATTAAAGTAGGCTTAAACCTAGGCCATGTGGCACCTAGTTGTGAAAGATAAGACAACAACACAATTTGGAAAAAACTAAAAGATTTAACAAGGAATTGAATAATGAACAAGAACTCGATAGTTTTATTGTTTGAACAAGACATAACATAAGGTAGGCATGAAATGAACTAAAAGTACAAAGGTCACAACTTATGTTTGCAAAATTAAAAGGTCGTGCCTTCTTCACCTTTTATTATACTATCCAATGCAACTTTCTAGAATATCATCAACCATAAAAGTTCTATCAATTATGTTTTAAACAACCTTTTAGAAACTTGTGTTGAACACATCTTTTAAAAGCTTTCATTAGCCACATCTTTTTAAAGCTTTTGCCAACCATAACTTTTTGAACTTTTCATTAACTATTCTTTTATAAAAAATTTCATCTTTTAAATATTTTTGTCAATTTAAAATAAAAATAAATCTATAAGCTTCTACTAGTTTTTCATTTTCTAAAAATTTCCAAGCATATTTTTTTAAGAATCTTTTTGGAAACTTCTAATAACTTCTAAAAATATCTTTCATGGATTTTTAAAAAACCTTTTAGAAAATTTTAATCATATTTTTCAAAGATCTTTATAAGAACCTTTTTTTTAATAATTTATTGTTCATGACATTAATTAGGAATATATTAATTCATTATGGGTTTAACCTTTAAGGTTGAACCTTATTTATTCACTTGTCCCAAATGGCAATTCCATTTTCACTGTTTTTGTGTTTATCCAACATTTTTGAATGCATCTTTTTATAAAATTTAGAAACTTGAAATGGAAGATGACAATATGGGATAAACATTTTAGTTGCAACTTAATCATAACTTAGTCACAATTACTACTTATTACTTATTTGCGATTACCTCACTACCTACCTACTTAACTTACTTACTAATTAACTTAACCCATTAATCAACATAGATTATGTGGCACCTAGACGTTGGGCCTAAGGCTAAACATTAAGCTTAATCTAGGTGCCACCTAGGTGTAAAACTAGGCCATGTGTTACCTAGGTTTAAACTTAAAGCTAAGCCACGCCACATGTGGAACATAGATTACCTTTAGACCTATGCCACACCAAGTGGCACTTAAGCCTAGGCTAAACATAGACCATGTGGCACCTTTGTTAAACATAGACCTAGGCCACATTTAGGTTAGGCCTAAAACACCTAGGCCACATGGTACCTATGCCTAAACCACATATGTTAGATGGCATCTAGGCCTAAGCCTAAAACTTGGCTATGCAACATCTAAGCCATGCCATGTGTCACATAAGTTAAACTTAGACCTAGGCCATGTGACACTTGAGGTTAACATAAACCTAAATCATGTCATTTGGCACCTAGGCTAGATGAAATGGCATTTAGGTTAAGTCTATGTTCAGGTCATGTGGCACCTAAGTTCAGACCACTAATCCATATGGCACCTATGCCTAGACCTAGGCTTGCATGTTGCATGTCACCAAAAGCTAAGTTTAAACCTAGGTCATGTGGTTAGGCTACGCTACTTATATATGTCCTAAATTAGGTTATTTAAATAGGTAGCTTAGCCTAAATCACTTACATACCTAAATTAGGTATATATAGGTAAATAACATCAGTATGTAAGTTAAGTATACTAGGTAGTGTAAACTTTTTCATTTGTCCCTAATTGAACAAATGATTTGTGATGTAGCCGCATTATGCAATAGTTGCATAACACTTGATGACATCGCATTTTTAGTTGACCTTTTCACCATAAATAAGTTAAAAAAATTATTGATGCTAAAAATATTTTAAAAGTGGCCTTTAATCAGAAATTATTTTCAACTATCCATTAAACCAAAAGGTGGATTGACTTATTGGTAATCACCATAATTTATTCAAGTAATTAAAAAAATTACAATTGCAAAATAGTTGAAAACAACATGCAATTGAAAAACATTTGGTTAAAAAATGAACATTTTCTTCTAATGTTCACAATGCCTGAATGTTGTGTTTTCTCCTTCAAACTCTTGGATGCACTTCTAACCAAGTAAAGTTCTAGATTTTATTTTATTTTTTTCATCCTTTCTTTTTGTTATTTGGTCTTGTTGTTTGGCAAATCAAAAAGGTTTGGCAAATTAGGAAAGGTTAGCTATGGTTTTATTGTTCAACAAATTGGAGGCATTGACTTGTTTTGTTGCTTAGTGAATTTGGTTTTGTTGTTTGACAAATCAAAAGGCATCAACTTGGTTGTATTACTCAATGAATCAACAAAGTTTTGTACCAAAGGTAAACTTCACAATTTTGTCATCTTGTGTTTTATGTTTTTGGAAGTTTGAAGGTTGAATGTTTGCTTTAATGTGTGTGTGTGTTTTAATGTTTAGGTCTTGCGTGTTCAATGGTTGAAGAGGATGGGTTTTGTTTTATTGAAAGTGTGAGTGGAGTTGATGAAAATGCACCAACTACCCTCACTTAACTGCAATCCTTATTAATTTCAAATGTTGAAAATGTGCATCTACAATTTGGCAACATGTCAAATCTTGATGTTTTGCAACTTATGGTTGTAGAAGCACAAGTGATAGCTTGGAGACCACACAGTTGAATGTTTATTTGTTGGGGAGTTTTTGCCATCTACAACAACTTGCTTGTGGATTTGGTAAACACACAATGTTGTAATGCATAATTTGTAAATTTCAACAAGGATCTAATGAAGTTTTCATACAAATATTTACTTTTGGTTAAGGTCAAATTAAATACAACAAAACTAATGGTATAACTTCCATGAATATTCATGTGCAAATTACACATCCTAAGTTGTTTGTTTAAAAGAAGCAACTTCACAAGAAGATGAAAAAACCTACTCATACATGGCAACTAAAGAAGAAAATAACAATCCATCTAGTTGTGCAATCATTACATTTTTTGGCGCCACAAACCCTTGTAAGAAAATTGATGCATAATAATAGGTTTTAAAGAATTTGGTGGCGTGAATTTGCAAAGGTTATAAGCCCTTATTTATTTGTAAAAATCTTTGGCGTTAGAAGTTAGTTTTACACCAATGCTCTTGTGTTTAATTTCGTTTTCACATTTCTCTTGTAGAATTAGAAGTGTATCCTCCCATGGTTAAAAAGATGATATACTAACATGTTCAACCAAATTTTACATTTACATTAATAATATTTTCTTTTAATATTTTGATTTCTTGTGGCAACGTGGATTTTTATTTTTTTTCTATTTATCAATTTTTTGGATGAAACCTAGGTGCCCATGCATCCTATTGTGGGGTTGTTTGAAGTTAATAAAACAACCAAACAATCCAAGTTGTATAATTTTAGTGCTTATTGGGGAAATTTGGTTTGTTACATTAGGTAATTGCATTTGTAAAGGATGAAGGCATTAATTTGATAGTTTTAGCATCAACTTTACATTCCATCATTAATTATGAACATTTGAAATCTTTCAAGGTTTATGAGGGTACATCCTTTGGGCATATGATGTTTAAGGCATATCCATATGCTATGAATGATATTATGAGAACATTTGGTTAAATTTGAATAAATTCAATGAGTATAGAAAACCTAAAAATATTTTTAAAGTAGTGTAACTAATGTTTTCATTACTTAAAGGACTTCTAAAAGGACTTGAAATGATTTGAAAATGACACATTTATGGGAAATTATATATATATAACATAAATGATAATAGTAATTTGCACCACCCTATTGGGTCATAAATGTGTTTTGTTGACTTGTAAAAAATGATGTAATGGATATTTTCTTTGATTGTCTAATCCAATTTTGTCACATCATTTTGACTAGCCCAATCATTATTTTTAAACACTAAGCATTAAAAAGTTAGGTGTGGATCATTTTATTGTGAACTTATGCATGGGCTCACAATAATGCAATACCTTTTGCAAAGGATTATAATGAAGCCTCAATGTCCTCTATGTTTTTTAGACCATGTTAAGAGACCACAAACAACTCACATGTGTTTTTTAAGACTTTAAATTTTTTACAAGTAATCACATACATGTCTTTTGAATAATAAAAAAACATTAAACATGAACGTGAATGAAACATATTCATCTCATGTATTGTATACATGTTAGATTCTAAGGGCAAGAGGCTGAATTAAGATTATTATGCATGATAAAATAAACAATTTTTTATTTTTTTTGAAAAATTCAATTTAAAATGAAACAATTTCTGACATGAACACAAAAAGTAGATTCAAATTGAAAAAAAAAGTTATCATGAAAAAATTGGGAGGTTCATTTAGTTTATGACAAGTTGAATACAAAATTAGAAATAAATAAAAATAAATAAAATAGATAACTAGTTTATTTGAAATTGACTAGATTAATATGATATTCAAAATTACTTATGCACAAGAAGTTGGATATATTATAATTATAATATGCAAAAGTTGAGAATACATATTTTCATAAAATTCAATAATTTAAAATAGGTTAAATGCAATATTTCATTTCTTGGATCTACTTTTCAAAGAAGAAATGATTTACTAGCATCTACTTACATTTTTTAGAATCTACTTAAATACATATTAAACTTGAAAATTTTCAATATCATTGTCATAAAATTTTTAAAATGTTAATATTCATCATTTAAATATATAACTTTTCAATGTTAGTATATCAAGCCTTATTTTATGACTACTTTTCATTTATGTTGCAAGTAGACTATAAAGATCACGAATTATCTACTTTACCTTGCTTGCACCCATGGATGGGGTCAAACATGTTCATTGTGCCTATTATATACATGTTACATTTTAAGTGCAAGATGCAAAACAATAAATGTGTAGTCTCAATTAAAAGATGGAAGAACATTAAAAGATAGAAAGACATTTAGAAGGTTGGTCTAAATGATAATGTTTGATTAGGTGAAGAATTATAGGGTGTGATGAATGATGAAAGTTCATTGGGTTTAGATGAAAAGCGAACCATTCATTCACTTTCTCAAGTATTTTAAAACACCTTGGTTGCTTTCAATTGAACTACTAATGTACAAATGACAAGGAAGTCCAACCTTCATGCAATGTGTTTGCATATGTGAAATTTTGCATTTGATGAATTCCCCAAGATGTTTTATTGATTTGATAACTTTCATAAGTCTTAACCACATACCAATCTATAAGTAAATTCACCAAGGAAAAAAAAAGGTTGGTCTTTATATGAAATCATATGAATGGATATGGTGACATCTTACTTCTAACTTCATGCATTTGAGATAAAGTGACATGATTAAAGTAAATGAAGCAATTTAGATGAAAAAATGTAGGTTATACTATCAAATAACACATGTAAAAGTTAATAATTTTAAAGAAGTGTTGTAGCATGTATGCCATGGTTTAAAAGCTTAGACATAATTTTCAAATTTTTGGATTTACCATTTCATTTTTAGCATGTGATGCTAAAAATATGTTGCATATACAAGGATACATATACAATTAGGCTATATAGGAATCAAGACTAAAACAATATTAGTTGTGTCATGCCCTATCATTTTTTTGTCATTTGTTTTAAATCCTATTGGAACCTCAGATAGAGACAATTGTTTCTTTTTTGGAACAATGAAGATGTTTAGTTAATCTTGTGGCCATATGTGTTACAATGGATGATCTAAACTATTTTATTAGTTCTAACAATCTAAAGCCCTTCTAGATAAACATGCTAGGAATGTGGGACTCCAAGATTCCAAGACAATTTTATTCTAGTACTATTATCTTGTAAGTGATACAAACATCTTATGGAAAAAAATAAAATTATCAAATTTTTGTCTGCACATGTGCTTTACTTTCACCCAAGCCTTTAAAAATTAGCCTAAATAAAAGAAAAAATAATATTATCATTTCTTTCTCTAGTTCCGAAACCTAAAAATTTCAAAGATTTACATTATTTTTATGAAAACTAATGTTTTATAAGATCAAGATGTTATGTCATCATGGAGATCTCATTCATATATATATATATATATAGTTGTTAGACTATGAAGAGGTTTAAAAGAATATTGAATTGGTCATTTTTGTATCTTTTGATAAGCCTAGGTAATGAGTTAGGATTTCTAAGTTGTGTGTTTCACAACATTCGAAAGCATTGTTTTTATGTTGAAAACTATGAAATGTCTTGACCATAATGATTTTAGTATTAATTTTTATTTAACAAAGATCAAGACCATACTTCACACAATTTATAATGTTCATAATAGTCAATCCAAATTGAAGTTCATTACGATTTTAGACTAAATGACTACTTTTACATGACATAAATGTTATTGTTGTTGATAATATTTTGAGTTTTATTTTTACTTTCCCAAAACACTTCAAATTATTTTTAGCTTTTGAGGAGGGCACCTTATATTTGTGCATAATGCCTCCTCTTGGTGTAGAATCATATTTGGAGTGTAATCCCTTCAAATAAATTCCTATTAAATTTCTTTTCTACACCAAATTACAATATGATGGTATATGACCTTAGGTTCTTGCTCCCACCCACTAGCCAACTACCATGGTAATTCATGAAGAGCTCATTAGGGGGCATTTAGTGTCTTTCGTTCTTGAATCCATGCTAAAGATATTGTAATACTTTGGTTATTTTCACATATGTTTGTTGAATAATTAATTAATTTCTGAGGATTTCATATCAACAAAAGATATATTCCCAAATATTTCATCAGATTCTTTAGTGTTTTATTCAAAGAATAAAATTATGAAAATAAAAATAAAAATTGGAGAAAATTTTTTAATTAAAAAAATAATTCTCGTCATGATTTTTGAATAAAAGAATTGGTACATGGGTGATTTTTTGAAATTTATTGTATGGTTTTTCATGGAAAATTCTAAAAACAATTTCAAAAATAGCTACCTCATTTTCAAACCTAACTATCTTTCTTTTTTTAAAAAAAAAATTACTTTCATTTTTTACTAACTTTCTTAATAACTATTTCCATTTTATAACTAACTCACTCACTCCTTTTCCCTACCCACCAACATGGTGTAGCCGAACAACGAGTGGCAAGACAGTGATTCCATGAGTGTGCAGTTGGTGTGAACACAAACCCCTTGATCTGGGTAATCTGGCCGCCTCCATTGATGAGTGGCGGCGGATTTCCTCTTCATTAGTTTGAGAGGGAAACTGGATATGCATGGAGTGCATGGGAGAAGGTGGTCTGTCTGTGTGGGGTGTGAGGACAAGAAGATGGCGGCGCGTTTGATGAAGAGGAGCGGCGCCACATTGATTAGGGATGGAGGAAAGCCGTTGGTGAGGAAAGCGAGGAGGAGGAAGCTTGCAAGGGAAGCTAGATCCAGGGATGTAAAGAGGAGGAGGATCGGTGGGGGATCATGACTGGGTTTTTGGCTAAAGAATCGAGGAACTTAGAGAACGCTAGTCTGGTCGCTCTCTTTTTCCGCTGCAATTAGTGACCTGAGAGATTTCCGGCTCCTTGATCTAGAAGAGCTTAATGAGAGTTTAGGAGCAGGCAATCGAGATAGCAATTGTGAGGAGGTAGAAGAGTGAGTTCTGTATGAGACATTGTGTGTAATGAGAATTATGGAATTTTGCCTCTGAGATCCATTTCATTTGAATTGTATGTTGCATAGTTGTGGAATTACATTGTGCGCACTCTGTCAGAGCGCGGTAGCGTCGGGAGAGGTTTGGTTAGTGTTGTGTCCTCTACGTTTCTTTGGATCCCTCCTTTTTGGTATCAGAGCAGGTTGCATGGTTGTGGTCAGTATGGAGCTTGTGACAATCGAGGTAATATGAGACGTGAGGACCATGTCTTTGTCTAGTAGAGAAGAGATCCTTGAGGAGCTCTTGACACAGGAAAATCGTGAGCTGAACTTGGTGCGTAGATTTGATTTCTGGACCATTCAGAACGGGCCACAAAGGGGAGCCGTGATCTTGCAATTTCTGGGTTTTGGCATAGTTAGAATTGTAGGTATAAATCCTGACCAAGCTCGGGTGGGGGACATCGTTGTGGAAGTGTCCCACAGTGGATTCTACACCAGTGTACGAGTCTGGGTGAGAGTTACAGATGGAGCAAGGGGGTGGGCATGGACCTTAGAACTTCAAAACAATTTTCACTTCACCTCCTACCTTGCGTAGGGTCGCTCCTGAACTGGCAGAAAGGCAATGCAGTGTCCCAAGGCTGGGGGACATATGGATTCCTAGATCGGAAGTTTCGCCGAACCATTTTGTGAGGCTGTACATACCTAGAGTAGAAGACTTGTTTCAGGAAGGAGATCGCCTGCTTCGGGTGGAGCACAACGGATCCAGATCCCACCTGATTAGCTGGAGGGTGTGGTTAGGACGAAACGGACAATGGCGATTTCAACAGCAGTCGACGGATGAGCAACGTTTCTCTGCCCTCCCATCAAACTTTGAACCTTTGAGACCTGTGTATGAAGGAGCTCAGTCAGAATTCAATGTGTAGCCCAACGTTTGTGTTTTTGTGATCAGAGTTGAGCGGCAGCAAATAAAGCAGTTGTTAAGTTTGTACATTTTTGTCTGAGGACTTTGTGTGTGTGAACAACTTTGCAATTTTCTCTGTCTTCATTTCGCATCTGCAGAATGACTAGTCCACAAGGTATGGACGAACTGTTCTGGGGACGCGACCATGAAGACG
>Ga0209611_10005311_pt1 | contig 21640 bp, 18 predicted proteins | sample S1TSphgellanicum_3_FD_187693 | JGI IMG/M metagenome (GOLD analysis project Ga0209611, IMG submission 187693) | Host-associated microbial communities from peat moss isolated from Minnesota, USA - S1T2_Fc - Sphagnum magellanicum MG (SPAdes) (version 2) | ecosystem: Host-associated > Plants > Peat...
AAAAAAAAAAAAAAAAAAAAAAACTATAAAAATGTGGTGACTTGAAAACCCAAGCAACACAAAAAAGAATTTAGCCATTTTGAAATTTCTTATAGCAGAAATCACTAAATTTAGCAGGAAAAAAAAAACAGGCTGCTACCAACAGAAAGGAATTGAGGGTTGTTAAACCCTAAACCCTTGAACAACAACCTTGTACCTAAAAGATTGTTTGTTATATCAAAGAAGCAGAAGCAAATTAGAAGCTTGCATGACATTCTTGCATTAGACAAAAAAGATGGGCACCTGTTTCTGTGCAGAATTCCAAAGTTTGAGGGAACTTTTTCAAGTTTGCAGCCCATTTTCAATCTGCAATTCCTGTCAGGAGATCAGCACCATCAAATTATTAGAGTACTTGATAAGTAAAAAGAAAAGAAAATTTTAAAAAATTTAAAATAGAAGCAGAATAGTTTTGTTTGGCTCCACAGATAAAATGAAATTGGGTATCCAGATCTGGGTTTTCACAAAATAATAATAATAATAATAAATAAATAAATAAATAAATAAAAATCCTATTCTGGTTCCAGTGTGTACTGCTTTTATCCTAACCTTTACTTTCATCCCCAGTTTTGACAAAACTGGCCCAGTCCCCCCAGTTTGTGTAATTGATGGATAACTCTCTATTGTAAACCCGATTTGCAACTTGCAAACAAAACTCGCCAATTAAGGCTTTGCTAATTGATTCTAGATTTTTGAGATTTGCATCAACTTGAGATTTAACAAATTTTAAATACCTAGTTAGGTCCTGTATCATGGTTGGCATGCTAATGAGTTCCCACTGGTTGTGTGCGGGTATCAGAAATTGGCAACCAAACACCTCACAGGGTATATGGGTGGTTCTTTGCCGGTTCTTTTTCATGAAAATTGCAGGTTCTTGGAGTTTTTGGGAATTAACTGGAACTCAAGGCTCTTCATGTCTGCATTCAAGTCTTTAGAAAAACTTGAACTGACAGTTCTTTGATTTTTTTAAGTTTCAACGAAACTGAAACCACGGCCTATTACCAAAATCAAATACCCGCACAACACTGATTTCCACAGCAAAATATAAGGTCTACTGAAATTCTGATACCTTGGGAAGTGGGTCATCTCATACCATGACTTATTAGTGTAATTCTACCATCACATACCCACTAAATTCCCTCTTCCAACTTCCCAAGTAAAAAGCTCTCCTCCACATCACAAGACCCCAAAATTCTGTTCCCAAATTACCTAACTCAATTAGGGTTTATGGGTTAAGGCTTTCAACTTGAAAACCCTAAAGCCTGTAGTATGGGTCTTTTATATATAGGTCAATTATGTTCCGTTCATTAAGAGCAAGTTGCCTTTCTCTATGCATTAATTGGAACATGAAATTATTATGACAAGCAAAGGGATTAGCCATTCCCAACATGAAATTCCGAATGTCACTCTTGTAGAAAGTGACCATGTACATACATATGCAAACCTTCTTTAGAATATGAGTCATGACCAAAATTCCACTAAAGAAAGTCTTTTGGTGTTCATTCCGATTGTTGACACAATAATTAGGTCATACTAACCTAATGTTCTCTCCTATGAGATCCAACAATAATTAGGTCAAACCATTCAAAATTATACGGCTATTTTTTTTCTTTTATGTCCTATGGGCCCTATCAGAAAAAAAATAGCCATATAATTTATGCATATATGGCAAATGGCAAATGTTGCATTAAATTTATGATCAGCTTTTCTTTCATTGTAACGGCCTGTGATTGCAGTGTACCCTAAACCCTAAACCTCTTGACTAGCTATTTGGCTTAATGGAACCAGCACCCACCAGTGCAGTTGGTTGAGGATGGAACTCCATCTGACTAGCTATGTTCTTCATGTATCAACAATGGCCAGTTGGTGGTGTAAGGTTTCACCTTGGTGGGAAATGGAGATATTAAACAGGCCCAAGAGTAAAAAGCATCCCCATCTGTGCATAGAACTCACCCTGCAAAAATATTTCTCACATCCAAGTTTAGTTATTTACTTTTTTGCAACTCCACCCATAAAACCAAAAGTGGGTACTGCACCGACCCATAGAATAGAACTGAAATAGCGACTGCATACAGTTGGGAACTACTAATAGCAAACCACCTGGACCAATCATTACCAATGGCCAATCAAAATCAGGGAGCAACAGTCAGACCATATTTATTACACTCTTCTCTTGCAGGTGTACAGCTTTGCTGCCGCCTTTTACCAGCCTCAGCAAACTAAAACCATACCTGCAGGAGCAAAACCATTTTCCCAAGTCAAACCAGCATGTTTTTACTTTTCTTCATCCAATTGGAATGCTTAGGCTCACATACTCAACACCGGTGGAGATGCTCTTAGTTGCAACAAGTACAAAAATTGCCTGAACCCACTCAGTCTGTAGTGGGTACACAGGCACACTCTGAGAAAGTCCATAGAATAGTCGGACTACACCTTATACCCTTAAAAAATGGCTCATCAAAATTGCAAGGTACCATATACTTACATTAAGCACTCCAAAAAGCTTCGGAACATATGTGGACCAGATCTTTTATCCTTAGATATGCATCCTAGAAAAGAGGATGGACATTACACCCACTCTTGAAGAATGTGAGAGATCTAGGCTTCTTGTAGGTGTAAGGTGCATCTTACTCCTATTGTGTAGTGATCTAGTTATGTAGAGGCTTATGATATATGTTTGCATCATGTTCATTACAATAAAATAATCACTCTCACACTTGTAGCATTGCAACTAGACTCACTATAGAGTTAATGTTACTTGACTGAAATTACTAACTACCTTAGTTTCAACTCAATGTATATATATGTATATATGTTTTGATTATGTTCAATTTTTTTATTCCAATTTTATTTGACATTGCTAGTACATGTGGACTATGTGACACATGGCATGAACAAACTATGTCAATTGAATTGGGATATGCACATCAACTTGTTTGCATGTGCAAGGCATAATATACTCAAAGTAAACAAGTACATGAAAGTTTAATAAATATTAATGTTAAAAGTAATTAATGAATTAAAAAATTGTTAATTAAATGTAAGTGTGCAACTTGTGAATTAAATAATTACCATATCATAATTAAAGATGTTATATTGGACTTTTTGAAATATAGTTCTCAAAATTGGTAATATTCCTTTTCACTTTAAATGTAAAATATTACAAAATTAAGTGTGAATATCAAATTAAAGAAAAAATGAAATTGAATTTCCCATGTGAAAATAATATAACTATGAAAATAAAAACTAGAACCTCATGGCTAGGGAAGAAGCTTTAGATTTATGGAATGTACTAAATAAATCTTAAAATTCTAATTTAGACTTCACTTTCAAAATGTGAAAAAAAAAGATAAAAACAATGGTAAAGGAGATGGAACTTTATTAATTTAATAACATTCCCTCCCTCTTCCCCTTTTTATTTCTCTCATATGTTCCCATATGGTTCCCAATAGGTCATCATTATTTGTGTCAATATCAAATTTAAAATTAATATATAACATGAAAGGACACATTAACACCATGGTTTTCTTTTTCAATTTTGTTATGTAGGTGAACTAATGAGCATCCACAACACTAATGAGCCAAATATGGTTAGATGTCAAGTAGGACAATAGAATTTTTGGAACATCCCCCTTTGCTCTAGCAACCTCAATGACCAAGCAAAACATCCAAATGTGGTGACCTTAGATTTTTTTTCTTCATAATTTGTTGACTTGAACCCATTTTTTCCAAGAAAAACCTTATGTACATTTTGTAGCTCCCCTTCTCTTTCTCTCAAGTTGTGACAATTTTCCCTAAAAAACATTATTTAAACATGGCTTTTTATGTCCTTGTACATGGGTATGGAAAAGGAATAAGATAGTTATTAGGAAAGGATTTTTTTTTTTTTTTTTTGAAATGGTATTGAAATAATATTCTTTTGAACAACATAATTATTAGAACCTTGTGGGGAGGGGAAAATATCTAGATTTATGGAAATTTTTTCTAATAGTTAAATAAAGTTTTGGTCTTGATGTCTACAACTTCATCCAAGTCTAAATCCATAGAAATTATGTTCAACATTTGCATTTGTATTTATTCAAACTTCATTTTATCTCTTTACATTTTGAAATTCAAAATGTAATTAATGTAAGTAATTTCATTAATATGATGAGTGTAATGCTTTTTCCCAAAGGCAAGGTTCCAAATTGAACAAAATTTCACCTTTTTCCCCCCTTTCATGTCCTCTTTTATTGTCTTATGTTCTCGAATGGTTTCCAATAGTTCATTATTATTTACACCAAATTTCAATATTGTGTCTTTTCATGTCCATGTTGATCGCTATAGGTTTGAAAGAGTTAGGTTATTAAATTCTTTTAATATCATAGTACTCTTTTAGGTTTGGTAGTAATTAAATTATTTTTAAAAATGATTTCTTTGGAATGTTGAAAATTTTGAATTATAAGGGAAAGAAAAAAAGAAAAATTGGTGGAAACCCATGAGCTCTTACTTCATGCTAGTTCATTATTGCAAAGTAGGTGCCATGTATGTGATAATTGATAACATTGTTTTATCTTATAATTTTTTGGAACATTATGTCTCCTTTTTTTTACAAAAACAAATAGTAGGAAATGTTGTAAAAAGTTTCATTATGTTCTAGGTTCAAAGTTTAAACAATTGGCTACAAAAATGACCTATACTTATTGCTGAAAATTCATAGATTATTAATTTTACTATTAAAATGAAAATTTAATAATTTAATAATTATTTGACACTTGAGTGCAAAACTTGAAAAAGCAATATGGTATACACAACATGGATATGAAAATACACATGTTAATTTGCCTTTTGAATGAGGTAATTAGGCTTGGAATGTGTAGGATTAATTGATATAGATAAGCAAAAAAACATCAATTTTAAGTTTATGTTATTGCAATATATTTCATCATATGAAGTTGTCTTTGGATGTTCAAGGACATGTCTCATGGTTGTGGAGGTGAGGGTTCAATTTTCTCTAGTGACATCTAAAAATTTTCACTAATTTGATTTAAGTTTACATTGCATCATTTTATTTTTATTTTTTTCAAAAACAAAGTGGCGGGGTTGTTAGACCATTGCTTGGATGCAAGTTTAGCCATATGTGTGGGTTTGGTGATGATCCAAAAACTATATTATTATTTTTAATCTAGCCATGTTGCATAGATCACTATGTTCGACAATTTATGTTAGTTCAATGGATTTTTTTTAAAGAAATATTTTATCATTTTATATTATCTTATATCATTTAATTGGGTTTCACATTATCGTGCAATCAGTGTTGATCAACTAATGGAAAAAATCTATTGATTTTGTGCAAATTAAGTTCCATTTGAATGAAAATATTGAATGACATGGCATGCAATTTGAATTTGAAATTCAATTGAAAAGAAGTACGATATAGATTGGTGCACAACGTACTTGTGATTTTGGCGTTGAATTTTTTTTTGAAAATACACAAATTTGAAAAAACACCTTTCAATTCTTCTTTACTTGGGAATCGGCTAAACAAGTTCCAATTTTGAATAGTCATCCAAAAAGATAATTTATGAAACCTAAAATTGTTCTACCTATACCTACTATAATGAATCATCACCATTGGAACTATTTTAGTTTGATGAAAAAATATTATTATTATTGATGTTATTTTGAAGATTAAGTTACATATATGTACTAGATTTTAATCACAATAGATGAGGGACATCTTACACCCATGTTGCCTAGCTTTTCAATCAAGTAAATGATGATATTCATCCAAAATTCAATCACATTGTTGTTCGAAACAACTTGACCATTTTGATTATAGCCAAAATTGTTCCTTGCCCAATATGACTAAACATTAAATTTAAAAACTAACATAAAAGTTAAGTTTTCTTGTAGCTGCTTTATGATGAGTAAGGCCCATCAATGGGGGATGGTTCTAGAATGCATAGTTAAAATCAACTATTGCCTAATCATAGGTCCCTTGTTTTAGGAATGCCCCCATGCCCTTCTAACCTTACCCTACATTTAATCCCATTCAAGGTTATATTCTTTGTTTTATCACATTTATGTAACATCTCACACACTTAAATTACATGTTATGCATAGTGTGTTGCATGGCATGTCATGACACCTCATGGGACATGCCATGCCACTTCAACTCACGTCATATACATCATGTCAAAAATACATGAATTGACATGTGTTACATTTATGTCATGGCATGTTATTGTGCTTCACATGATCTACATCATGGCATGACATCCATGAATAACTCATTGTCATTCCAATATTTTCTACCACTTATACCACCTTATAATTGAACAAGGTTTTCATAACCAAACCCTTTGCCATTTCAAAATTTCCCATTGCATATGACAACAAAAACTTAAAAAAGGATTGTAATTTCAAAAAATAATTTGCAAACGGGGCAACACCCTAATTTGGTATGATTACCCCAAAATTTGAGAAACCACATTATTGTGTGAAGATAGTGAAACTAAATTTAAGATTCATTGACTTTTGCTACTTCTTTGTGATTACAACAATATGTTTGTTATCAATAATAATAATGATGGTACATTATCATTTAGATGGTTGTTGAATTTATGGAAGTGTGAAGATGAACATTGTGAAGATGGTGGACATCAAATTTCAAATCCAATCACTTTTGCTAGCTTTTTGTGATTGTAAAATGTATGTATTTTTGAAAAATTAATTATGTTCACCCCGAACTATGATGCTTTGCATGTGAAAATGAACATTGTGAAGATGGTGGCCACCATCTTGAATTTAAAAGTGAAGTGATTTTAATTCAATCACTTTTGCTATTTCTTTGTGATTGTGAAAGGTATTATGTATTTCCAAAAAATTATGTTTATTCTAAATTGTGGTGTTTTGCATGTGAAAAAGAACATCATGACATTAGACACCACCACATTTCATATCCAACCACATTTTCTACTTGAACTTTGTGTTTAATACATGATGTATGTCTATTGAACATTGATCAATGCCTGATAAAGTTGTGACAAGTTAAGGTTAATGAATTACTTTTGCTAAATAAACAATAAGGTTATCCAAAGAAGACCTTGGTTAAATATAGGGTAACAGTAAGGGATATGCTTCGGGTAAGATTTATCTTATTGATGATTTAGGTTAAAAATAATTTGTTTTTGTAAGCCAACCTTCAATAGTAAAGTGTGTATAGCTAGAGGTTTTATATCATATTTGAATGGTGTGCTATGAATGTGCAATTGTATGGCCATAAATAGGGAAGGTGTGTGATTGAGTGTTGACGATAATTGAAGTCCCCATAGGGATGATGGTTTTTAGAGTAGTTAAATTTATGGATGCATGAAACTCTTAAATCAATGGTGTCTTCTATTCAATGTTATTCATGTCCGAAGGTTATGAAGGTGTTTTGACACTTGTTTGATAGGCCACTTAGGGTCTAGACTTGGAACAATTGACTACGTAGGGTGCTAGTTGTTGATGGTGAAAGGGGATATATTTAAAAATTAAAGAAAGGAGGAAAACCAAGATCACATTGGCCTTGTTGTTGAAGTCCTACAATAGGCATGCAATATGTAAGGTGTTTAAAAAGGTTGAAAACAACTAGCTTAACATGTTATCTTACATCATCTAAACAAGAAATGGAAGTAGAATACTGAAGAAAATTGTCAATGTATGCCTTGTTGATGTGATTAGTGAAGTTTGATGTCATGTTGAACATATGAGTAACCATTAGATGATGAATTTTGAATGTTAGTCAATATCATCAATGGGTGAATGCAAGTTATAGGTAAAATCATGGTTAGGTGATTCATTTTTCAAAATTTGAAAAGTATGCATTTTGTATTAACTAACTTTTTTCCAATTACAATAATGATCAAATTATAAACGCTATAATTATTTCTTATGCTTTTCATCAAGAACATTGATAAACCACCTTTTAAATATCACTAGACATGTGATTGGTCCAAAAATCCATGTGAAAGTTTGAATATATTAATGTGAAATGAACTATAAATGAGAAACAAGAATGAATGTTTTAGCATTTAAAAAATAAAAACATAATGAACTCTTGTATTGGGAAAGTTTCAATGCATTTTATTTTAAAATTCCTCTTTTGATGATGATTTAATTTTCAATTTTTATTTTGACATTATTATGACCATTTTTTGGGGTTCACATTTATAAAAAAAATTGCATGAGAAATGTAGTCACATCATTTCAAAAGTCCATTACAAGTCCACTCTTTTCATAAATTCATACATATTTATAATATGATTCTCATTAAAGTATATTGCAACATGGATAGTTAATAAATAAATAATGTCAATGTTGAATATGGCTTTAGATTTTAAATTTGTCTACAATTTATAAATACTACAATTATGATAGTTTAAATAATCCTCCTAATTGTGTTGCCACCCTATAATGGTTCATTTTTGGTGCCACATGGTCATTTTTGCAAGTTTAAACATGTTTAGATGCTTGAAGTAATAATATAATTTTTAATTTATTAATTAACCATTGGTTATCCATTGCCGATTTGATTATGAACACATTTGTATAGCTATTTTTTGAAAATAATGCATTCATTATCAATAGTGGACTTTTAAAATTCAAAAGTATGAATAGATTAGCCAATTAGATTGAAGAATTCATATTAGATTGCATTCCAAATTGTTTGTTATGATTAAGTATGCTTTGAATAATAAAATAATAAAGTTAGGTCTGAATTTTTTCCTTTAAAACTAACAAAATGGTAGTTATGGACTTTTGAAAGGTCAAAATTAAACTTTAATTTCAAAAGTCCTTTTGTGATGGAATTTTTTTCGTTTTCCAAAATTTTTGTACCTAATCAACATGTTTTAAAAATCTTTATTTAGGCTGTCATTCTTGTGGATCTTATGGGTTTTCCCCATAGGATTTCCAAGTGGCATCCATTGTAACATATGATATTAATGTCTTTTTATGTATGTTTAAATCTAGCATTAGGAGGTTTCATAGTCAAGTGAACATTTACTACTCAAAGTTTACAATAATGAAATCTTTAAAATTAACAAACATGTCCATTTGACTGCTTTTAAAAAACTTACTGAAAATTTGTATGTCTAGAGTGTTTATTTACCCAAAATTAGTCACTATATAACACCCCAATTAATGAGTTTGTTTGTGTTAGTGATAACAAATAACTAATGTCGATAGGTTCCTTGGTTTGGAGAGTTAAACTTGTGGGTTCAAGTCCAGGTTTGTGTGACCCAAATTTGACCCAACATTTTTTTTGGTGTAATCAACAAGAAAACTTGACCATGGAACTAGCCATTTGTTAGAATTGGAATTAGAAATTTGAAAATAAATTCCTAATAACAAGTTTAATTTCTTAAGATAATCACATTGGGATTTTTTGAAAAGTTAACAAATAGGTTGACTTTTTAATATAGGCACATTGAATTGTTTTGAAAAGTCAACAAGTAGGTTGGACTGTTTAGGTAGGCAATTGATTTGAATTTCTCATAAAACTCAATACCTTAACAAATTTCAGTTTTAATGTGTTGTAAAAATTCATAGTTATAAAATTTCTAACCTTGGCAAATTGTGTAATGTGTACATGGAATTAGACCTTGTTTTTGAATTGGGTCCAAAAGTTTTTTAAATTAAAAAAAATGCCAAAATTAGAATTGCATGTTTAGAAATTTGAAAACCTAGGTTCAAACTTGCACTTAGAGAACTAGTCAATTTTTTTTGAAATGTCAAAAATAACATTGGAGGTTCTTTTGGAAATGAAGAATCATACAACATTAGAAATAATAAGATTTACTTGTAGCATGTAAAGTTTAAACAATGCATGAACATCATGGTGTCTCCCCATTAATAGATTAGTGAAATTAATGGAAGATTTGTAAATATGAATGCAAGTGCAATTTTCAAGAAATTGGGGTTGTTAGGTGTGTTAGGTTAGTTGTTTGGTTAAATCTTGATTAGGTTAATTTTAATTTAGGTTAATGTAATGAATTGTGTTTTAGTTTGGAATCAATTAAAGTGTGAATTGGATTTGAAATATTTTGTGTTTGAGTATATAATCTTTTTTGAATGTGTTTTCAAATCATTTTTGGTGATTCAAAACTTAACTCATCTATAAACAAGTAAAAATCCAATTCCAAAACCCAACAAAAAAACAACATGATGAACACATGCAAAAGAAAACTTGTATAACACAAAAAATTTGCAAATCAAGTAATGAGTTTGGATGTGATGCACCATTCAAAGTATTTCTTTGCCATTTGGTTTATGTGTAGACACAACAATACTTGTAAGTGTTGACATGGTAATGTTAACATGGTAATGCACAACAAGGGAGATAAAGGTGATGTTGAAGTAATTCTGGTGCAAACACATAATGGATTAGAGAAAAAAATTACATGACATAGGTTTGTGTGTGTGTGTGTAAAAGGAAGAAATCAATTGGAAGTAGAGTTAAATGAACATGTTAGAGGAATTTTGAGTAAGAGGATTTGATGGGGTGAGGGGCAACAATTGTGAATAGGATTGTTAGTTTGGAAGATGAGTTGCATTTTGTATTTTTGTGGAATGAGATGTGTGCACATTTCTCCATGTACTCGTTGAATTCGTATTTAGTTGTACTTGGTTTGACATAGTGTTGTAGTTGCAATAGATCATGTGCTTTCATGCATGAAATAGCAACATTGGATCATAGTGAATTGTTAAGTCTTAATGTGGCACCTTGAACTTAAGTTTTGGCTTTGATAGTTGGTAAAATCTATTTACTCTTCAAAAACTCATCAATAGCAATGCTTGAATGCCTTGAACTTGAAAAGTGTTGAATGAGCTTTATTTTAATTGAAAATAACTTGGTCTTCATTATAAGGAAATTGGACATGACAACAACTTGTCTTGTGATTACTATATGATTTGTGTTGAAATCTTTTAGATTTTGGATTAGTCCAACTAATTAAATGATCCTCGTAGGGGCAACTTGGGCAAACCAACTAAACTCATGATTGGTTTCATAATTGATTCTTTTGAAATGTCAAACAACATTTTGATATAGGCAAAGAAACAAGATGACAAATGTCTTAATAATTTGTGCCTCCTTGACTTACAATTTCATATTTCTCTACATGCCATGGAACACACAAATGCCATAGCTTTGTGGGCTTACATTCTTCAAATTATTTCAAAATTTGAAGGAACAAAAATATAATGAAGTAATTATGGATGACATATTTTAAATCATATCAAGGAACAAAGATATCATTTAGAATCTTCCTCTAAACTATTGTCCAATACCCAGGTGCAATTTAAAATCAATGAAGATAAATTTGTTAAACTTCAATAGAAGGTTTGATTATATTATATTATATTTATCAATAATAAATTGGTTTAAAATCTAACAAGGCAGAACGTTAACAAATTATCAAACATTTATTAATTGCAGGCACGTTCTAAGATGGAAAGAACTGGAACTTAAAAGAAAGAAAACCAAACTCAGTCAAGTATGCTAAATCTAGTTGGCCGTGCCTTTGTTCATGAGGCAAACAAATGCACCCAACCCAATTAAAAGTTCCACCATATGCAAAGCTGGTGTCAGCTTGGATTGACAAAACTTTAATGACTTGCCTCCTGGGTGGTGCCACCAAAACCTCCATTCTTGGATACCAGGACTACCAAACCCTTTACTTACCTCAAAATGCAAACCATCCAATCCCACTCAGGTCTACATGAATGTCTGCAAACACATTGTTTTTGGTCCTCCTCTTTGCAGTAGCCCAGTATGTCTGCTTGCCATCTGCAATCCACCCTTCCTATTTAATCTTCAATTGAGTCCCAAGGTTTTACTCACTTGCAGGTCACTTGGTCATTTCCTGCTGTTTGTTGCAGCTGTTGCAAGGAAAGTTTTACACCATGTTGAGGAATTGCACATTGCAGTGACATGTGTTTGTTACTGTTGGACACCTTCCCTCCACCAGATGTGGTAGTTCTGGTGCTCGGGGGTGTGTGGAGAGAAGAGGAGGAGGTCATCCAAATCAAAAAGGATTTTCAATTGAACAACAGGTTCTAGCTATGACAGACTTTGGTAAATTTTTGTGAATTTAAGAAGATGAAAATAGCGATTTAAGCTTGCTAATTTATATCAACTGTATCACTGTAGCCAAGTGACCCCCGAGATTTGATCCAACCCCAGCACAAGAAAGTGGTCAATGCTTTCATGCCTGTCATACTCAGAGGAGCTTGCACTGATTTGGATCTGTGCTTAGCCCTCTCCAGGATAGGCATGCTGATCTGGTCAGATAATTGTTTCTGGTTTCTAGCCTGATGATGACACCTATGAAAGTCTTGGCCTCTTGAATTAGCAACCTTGGAAGACCTGTCACCTTTGGACAATATGTATGATCCTTCCTGGCCTTGATTGATTTCCTTGTCAAAGAAATTACCCCAGTGCTCATAATGAGATGCATCTACACTAGACTTGTCTTCATTCAACTGTGATTCTCTGATTGCCAGCTTAATGCTCACAGGGTTGATCAACTTGGACCCAGCTTCTACCTCTGCTGGTTGACCCAAATTCAACAACTTGAGTGCACCACCAGCTTCCAATGCAAATCCCTTCATAACATACCCATGATTCTTGGAGTTGAGCATCAGCTTGTCAATTGATTTCCCAGTTGTAGGGGTGGAAAGTGTCTTGGAGTCTTGAATGTACATCTCAGATTCATACATCTCACCACCCATCTCAAAACTACTGGAACTCTATGATGATCTTGGCCATGTGAGCGAGAAGTTCACAACTTATAAGCTTAATTAAGCTTCTCTGTGACACAGGAAAATTAGTAGAAGCTGTCTGTGAATTGCTGCAAGAGATCATGATGGGTGGTGTTACTATGGATGGTTTCTGTTGTTTGCTTGGAATTGAAAATGATTGAATTGTGTCCATGCCACCATAGCTTTGTGCACGACTGACAAAGCATGCCAGATGCTCAACAAAGTATTTGTTATCTTTCTTCATGTTGCTGCATTCAATGAGAAACCACACATCATGTCATAATACCAAACTAAATTGTGTTCAAACCCAAAATTAAAAGAGTAATAAATTCCAAGTTCCCAAGAGAAGGAAAGAGAGCTCATCCCTGCTTTCTTGCACCAGTCTTTGAGACATGCAATCTTCTTGAGTGTGATTTCATTTCACAGTTACATGCCATTTGCTCCATTCCAACTATTTTCATCTATGTGAGCCTTAAACCCCACTGCATGCAGCACAAATGGCACCAACTTCATCAAGCTCATCATGTAGACAACATCATGTAAACATAGAATCTAGATCCAGGAGACTCATCAAGGATTGACCTGGGAAAGATGTATGTGTCTGTTAATGTTTTTCCTGCATTGTTGGTGCTTTGTTCCTCTGATGTTGTTGCCACACAGAAAGCCTAAAAAAAAGAAAAGGTATGAACTTGTAATCTCAGTCTTTAGATTAGTATCCAACACACAATGTATAACAACTGCTGTTATCAAACAACCATACATCTGCTTCATTTGCTAAACCCTAAACCCTAAGCTCTTGACAAAGAACAGACCCAATCAAATTGCAAAACTCCATTTCCAGGAATTGAAAGCTATACTTAACAGAAGATGTGGGTTTGTCATGGATTACCTATATGCATTCTTTTGTCTCTCCCATTCAATGTTGCAGAACCATACATCTGCTTCATTTGCTAAGAGGTATGACAAACCCTTGACAACAACAACAGGTCCAATCAAATTGCAAAACTCCATTTCCAGGAATTCACAGCTTGTACATACATAAAAAAAAAGTGGGTTTGTCATGAATTACCTCTGTGCATTCTTTGTCTCTCTCCTATTCAAGGCTATGAGCATTTCTTTCTCTCCAATTTGACACTGCATGGAACAAATTCACAACAATGTTATTGCTTTTGTTCTGTATGGTACTAGGGTTTTTCAGCACACTGTCATTATTATGATGCGGATGGACACAAGTGCCCATCCATAGCTTTTGAAACAGCAATAACCTCTAGGGACCGAAAACATGATGAAATTTACACCTCAATTTCTAGATCATCAAGGGACTATCAAATAGAAACTTATATTCCTGTGAGGGTGCAGCTCAGGTAAACAAATGTCTGTACATTGTAACTCTTTGTCTCTGGGCAAGAGTAGTGATGACTGCTCAAAGTGGGTATACATTTGCTGCTGCACAACGTCTGATGCACATCCAAAAGAGAAGGGTCAACATTTGTTTTTGCCAGAAAAAAACTGGAAAAAGAACACCCATATGCATTAGAGCTGAATCAATGATCAACACGCACGCATTATATAAAACAATAGAATGCATTGCACATACCATACAAGACTCAAAAGTCTAGTCACAACATCAATTGCTGCTGCAGGAGCTTCTACAATTCATCAATTTCTGGCGCAGGAGCTTCAGCAATTCTTCACTTGCTGCAAGAGTTTCAACAATCAGTGTATCAATAATTGCTGCAGGTGCTTACACAAATGTTGGTTTGGGAAAATCAAGTCAGTATGTCCACTTGATCTGTATGTATGTGCTGGTGGTGATCACTTTGAGCATGCTCTACATATTAAAAAAACCTGTCCCGGATGATGAGGATGTAGATACATGTTTGGTGGTCTCTTGCATCTTTTCTCCAAAGGACTTCATCGAGTGAATCTCTTGCTTGCTTGCATCCAGCTCCTTGTACATCAACTGATCACTCATAGCTCACATCATTGGCATCTACACTGTGGAATTCACATCATCCAGTGATGATGTCGATTTTAGCTTCTTCTACTGCACCAAGATACAATCCTTCTGAGTAGAAGAGAGTCTTGAATGCTCTCTGTGCAATTTTTGAGGAAGAGAGAGAGAGAGAGAGAGAGAGAGAGACATACACACACACACACACACACACACACACAGACAGAGAGCGAGGAGGTAGGTATGCTCCAAAACGGCTGCATAGATACCTCTTCCGATCTGCCATGTTCACATCCACTCGCCATCCTGACACGCGGAGAGAGAGAGACACGGAGACAGAGAGAGAATTGTTATCTCTGTCTGAACCCGTGCGATTTCTCTCACTGTTGCGTTTGCGTGTGTGACGATGCTAGGGCTAGGGTTAGAGGGGAGTCTTGGAAGAGGCGTAAATCCGCGTACAATTGCACCGTCGTTGCTTTCGTCACTCCTCTTCTTATCAGCCGCTCCTGCTGCCGCTGCCGCTTATACTTCTGAGATCCACAATTGTTGCCACCTATTTTCATGCACAAGGCAACAGATGCAATCGGCTTTCGAGAGGGGGCACGATCTTCGCTGCAAACTCTTCTCTTGATGCAAACCATGTGAAGAAGAACAAGAAGACGAAGAAGAGAAACGAAAAAGGAAGAAAAACGAGAGTGGAGGCCGCTAAGTCTTTCACGAACGTGCTAATCGATCGCACCGTTTGTGTGTTGTAGCTTGCAGGCAGAAGAATAGGTGAATAGATTCTTCTTCTTCGTCTTACTCTTCTTTCGGAAAGCTTGATATGGACATGCTTTTGTTGATGTCCTCGCTGTTCTCAGGGTTAGAAGGGACAATAGTTTCTATGCTCCGGCTGGGGGGGATAAAGGGCGGTATTGTAAACTGCGGTTGTGAAGAAGAAAAGCATACCTTCTGGATCTGATGTTTTCGTTCTGTTGGTGTTTTCTTCTCATTCAGATTATATAACTCTCTCTTCTTCTTTTTCTTCTTCTTGTGTGGTGGTTCTCATTGATTCTGTCTGTTTGTGGTGGTGCAGTTTCACACACAACCAGTGCTGAATTCTTCGTTCTGGTGTGTAGCCTTATCACTGCTTCCCCTTCCTTTCATTTCCTCCGTTAGAGCTGCTATGATTTTCCTCTACCTTGTTGTGTTTTGTCCTCAGGTGAATGGGACAGAGGGTTTCCTGTTGTCAGTCGGTACAAGGCTCTAGTGTCCCTTTGTGCATCATCGCCACTTGGTGCTGGACCAATTTTAGTCTTGTATTATTGACCTTGCAACAATGTGAGGCAGTTTTGACGACGATGATGATTGTGTTCCAGGAAACCATGCAATTTTTAGGGTTGTTTCTATTTGCCAATAACATAGGATGATCTAGGAATCTCTTTACAGACATTTCCTAGCTCTCTTCTTCTTCCTTGAGGCTGATTTTAGTTGGATTTGTGAGCAGTGGGCAGGCAACATGGTGGACAAGAAGTATAACATGAAGAACCCAGCAGTGAAGCGAATCCTGCAGGAGCTTAAAGAAATGCAAAACAATCCCAGTGACGAGTACATGAGCCTACCCCTGGAGGTATACAAACACATACTATGACAGAATTGCTGTTTTTAATGATGAAGGTGATGAAGGTCAGACACTTTGTGAGAGACTCTGATATGGTTACCACTGCAGTCATTGTCAAGTTACCTTCAATCTTGTTGTTGTGGAGATTTCTCTCCAAGTTCAAAGACGTACAGAAAAAATAGAATGTAGGTCTGGGGACCTTTTATGCGGCTGGAAGCCTCAGAGAGCTTTATCATAAGTGTTTCAAATGCAACACAAGTAGACAACTACCTTTCTAGAAAGGGATTTCATCTGGTTGGGGTGATGATTGCATGTGACAATCTCTGAAAACCCTGGATTTTTCTTTGGTGTTTTTTTTCCCTCCTGCTTTCTATGAAAGACTATGAATTTGCCTTAAGAGTGGAAGTTGTTCAGATGATTCTTGTTAAGCAGAGAGAATACTTCAGGCTTGTAGATGGAACGAAAGTTGTGGTGAGGCTGACTAGTGGTAGAGCTGTCATTGTGAATGTAGGACAATATATTTGAATGGCAGTTTGCTATACGTGGACCATCAGACACTGAGTTTGAGGGTGGCATTTATCATGGAAGGATTCAGTTGCCCCCGGAATATCCCTTTAAGCCCCCAGCCTTCATGCTGCTTACGGTACTCCCTCCTCTCTTTCCAGCACCCATAGAAATTAGGGTTGACTTTGTCATTGCATTTGGGCGCACTGGACTTCAGAATAGGCATTCTTATCACGTTAATTTTTGCCATTATCTAGGAGAGTTAATTGCACACAAGTTAGTGACATTCAAAACTGCATGAAATTTTTGGGGCTGGTGGTGCTGAGGGACTTAGTGCCAAAATCATTGAAAATTTGTCTTCGTGTAGTAATCTTGGAAATCTGTCCAGTTGGTGGTTTCTTTTGGTTTAGAATGTGAGGTTTGTTAAGAACTGAAAGTTGAGTGACCACTAGGCTATATAGATTGACAAATGTATGATATTTCTCAGCCAAATGGGCGATTTGAGACACAAACCAAGATCTGCCTCAGCATTTCACAGCATCATCCAGAGCACTGGCAACCATCCTGGAGTGGTGGGTGGTTTTCCCCTTCTGTGTCTTTGTTCTCATGTTGATATTGTTACCTGCCCTGCTCCCACTGTGCTTATGATCATATTTCTCTTACTCCAGGCAAACTGGGTGCCGAGTCTATGGCCACAAGGGTCCAGCAAGTGCAATCCCACAAATACAGTCTGTCCATGTTCTAGATTTGTAACAATGCTTCAACATGAATACTTTTCTACAACAAGCAGCCTCTAATGAACAGTATTTTCTTTGGATTCTGCCCCTTTCATTTGGATCACAAGATTGTGCAGCATATTCTTTGAGTTCCCTATGTCCCACCTCATTCTAAACTGCTGTGGATCTCTGTACACAGTGCGGACAGCTTTGGTTGCGCTGATTGCATTCATGCCAACAAAGCCAGATGGTGCTTTAGGGTCACTGGACTACACCAAGGAAGAACGCCGAACCCTGGCTATCAAGTCCCGCAATGTGGCACCCAAATTTGGAACACCAGAGCGCCAAACCGTGATTGATGAGGTAGAGCAAAATTGTCCTGAGTTGGTTGAGTATAGTGTGCAGAATGTTTACTTGATGTCAGTGCTTATCAAGTGCCAAAATGCACACATTGCCTTCCTAGAAAGTGTCCACATGTTGTTAGTACTTACCAGCCAGTGGGTTGGTGGGGTGGTGTCTGTCTTCTCAGATTCATGAGCACCTGATGAAGAAACTACCACCAGTTCCTGAGCTGCCTGCTACCAATGGGGTAGCTGAGGCCAGTGATGAGGCCAAGGAGGAAGAGAGAATAGAGCAAACAGAAGAAAGTCCTATAGAGGACGAACCTCAGAGAAATTCTGTGGTGCAAAATGGTCATGAGCTGCATGTTGATGCAAATGCTGGCCCAATTGCAGTCAGCTTTAGTGCTGGCTTTCAGATGACTACACAGGCTCTTCCTGCTGTTGCAGCTGCTCCTGCTGGACAACAACAGCCACAATTGCTGCAACAAGTAGCAGGACCTGGAGTTGTAGCCCCAGGTAGGTTCACAATATACCAAACATCCAGTGAATTTGGCTTGACATTCCTTGCCATTGGCTTGACTGTTGCCATCCTTGCACTCTTCATCAAGAAGCTAATGAATTTATCTGGGGTGATGCCTGGGTTCACACAATAATTTAATGCCACACTGGACTATGCTTGTTCAGTGTTTTGTATACTTACAACATTTATGGGTCTTAACCCTTCTCTACATATCTGGCAGTTCTTTAATTCAACTTTTGACATTGATGCAACCTTGCAGTCTGACTTGAATAGATTTGTTCTGTAAGAAAGCCCTGCTGTGGTAGCCTTTTCGTGCTAGATAGGAGCATTTTTGGTATATACCAAGGCAGGTGCCATGAAGGTGACATTAAAAAAAATTGTTTACTTGTTTCTACAATTACAGTATATGTGTGACTGTTTGAATATCAGGTTTGCTATCCAGCTTTTCAATTTGGTTTGGTACACTCATGTTCTTCTGCTGACTCAAAATGCTGATGCCTACTATAGCCTTGCCAGAGCTTTCGCAGTCCTGAGCTTTTTCATGGGTTCCAGCTGAACTTGCTTTACGTTTTGAGTTGGTATGGTGTGTAAGAATGTCCCAAGTAGATGCAAGTCCAATCTTCTCTGGCTTCTTGGACTGTGATCATTCTGATTTAAAAAAAAGATTTGCAATTGCAAAATGTGTTTCCTTTGAAAAGAGAGGGATGTGTTTTACTAGAGGATTCTGACTGTAGTCCTGCTGTTGAGTTTTTGATTGTGGGAAGGGATTGGGATTCACCCCAGTGCAGTAGTGCAAAGGATGGCTTTTACACTTGATCTCTGAGATCTCAGGTAAGTTCCAATGAAAGACACTCTTGGTAGCTGATGCACTGCACTTGGGGGAGGAGGGTTGCACTTTGTGTGTTTGTGTGTGAGAGAGAGAGAGAGAGAGAGGGAGAATTGTTGTTTTGTCTGCCATTTGCAGACAGGGGTCTGTTTGTTGGCACTGCCCCTCAGGGAGAGACTAAGGAACTATGCAGAGTTTATTTGGTCCCACATTTTGAGGAAACCAGGTGTTACTATAAAGTGTAAGTTCTTTTTTTTGGGAGCTTCATGGAACATTTCTTGCTGGTTTGAACTTGCAATAAGGGGCAGAGCCATTACATGATGAGAAGCTCGTGGTGATAGCTGCAGCAGAAGACAATTGTTGCAATCAAAACCTGTTGCAACAATACACTATTTCTTGTGTCTATACTTGAGCTGCATGGCATTGAATATGGTCTATCAATGCGATCTTACATTTTTTTGTGTCAAATTGTGACCTACAAAATATTGAGAATGGTAATGGTACACAAGGATTTTCATTTTTAAGAACGAGATCATGCACTGGATATTTGGTTCTGGATTTTAGGGTTCAGAACCAGAAATGAAGATTTGTAAAAGTTAAGAATTGCCCAACATTAGTTGATCTTTATAGCACCAACTTGGAACAAATCATGTAATATTTGATGACAAGAATGGCTTTACAGAAAATGTGATAGAAACACTTTTACAACACTTTTTTTTCTCATTTTTTCTCCATAAGAATTCAACCTCCTAAATCTTCGCAGCATGCCACAAATTATGTTAGTATAATCCTTGTTACTATTGCCAGTAATATTACCCCCTTGGCTTCCTGGGGAGCTTATAACCACAATACCTGAAATGGGAAGCCTTATGTTTTGCAAAACGCTCTTGAAACTGAAAATGAGCTGTTAAAGGATGTTCAGATGGCAAAGCTGTTTAGTGTTTTATACCAGCTGCCCCATTGTTGTAGGGTTTTATGTTTTTGTGTGTGTGTGTGTGTGTATGTGTTGTTTAGACCTTCAGACAACAAAGCTGTTGCCCTTGATGGCCACTCATCCTGATTTTCTTTTCGAGCATAGTGTGGTTAACATCATATATTGGGACCTTTATGGATGGGTTGTGTTGCAGCTCTGTTCAATGCTTAGGTTAATCAATGTTGGCTTGAAAGCACAATTGGGTTGGGCAACACAGATTGGGTTTCTGAAGCTCTGAACATCAAAAGGTGTTTGATTGTTAGTTGTCCATGAAAATCGTAGTTATGAGAATCAATAGAATATAATGGATTTTAATTTAAAGGAGACAGGAAGTCTTCAGTTTTCCTTGCTCTCGTTGTTGTTGGGGGGATAGGGGATACAAGGCTTTAAAATTGAAGCTTTCTTGTCCTTTCTAATCCAGTGTTGGCTGGTTCTTTGATTTTGTTACAACCTCTGCTGGTTTTGGGTTTTTAACAAAAGATTCATAAAAAAGTAACACCAGTTCTAGGTTTTTGAAACATTTCAAAGAAGAGGTGGGTTTCGTGAAAGAACTGATGGTTGAAAGGTAGGTTACTTGACCAGTTCTTTAATTTTCTTTAGAACCATGGTTCTGGATGGAAACTGGTCTTGTTGATTTCTTGAGAGTATCCGTGAAGGGTGCTACCCAACCCAAGTTCATTCTTTGAGGAAGGGAGAACTACACCACACTGGTTTAATCCTTTGAACCCATGGCAACAAATTGTCATTCAAACCTGAAGGTCAATAATCCATTGAGACCTTCAATTGGAGGGACGTGACTAAAAAGAAGGTATAAATTGTATTCTTGTTTTTATACATTGGATGTATAAAGCCTTAATTTGAATGTGTTGAACCATGAACTATGAGAAATGATGAAATAGATTTAAAAACAATCTACAATGAAGTTCAAGATCAAAACAAGGTTACAAATATTGACAAAAATTTGACCAAATTAACTTTTACGTAATCCAGTGAAAAAAATTATAGTAACGGAAATCCTCTTGAATATTTTGAAAGGTGATTTTTCCTTGAATGTCTAAGAAAATTGAATAAGAAGATAAAAACATGTATAAGAATCTAAATTTTTAATACTAATTTCAAAGTTGGTGTTGTCCATTTTGTAAAATTGTAGAAAGGAGCATTGTCCTTTCAGTAGTAGGAATATTTTCGGTCTTAAAGGGTAGGTTGGTACCCCTTTACAAAGCCTCTAGTGATCCTTCAAAAGTTGTTCATTGTCCAAAATGCACTAAGGCAATACTTTTATTGAAGTGGTAAATTGATATTACAAAATTTTGAAAATTCATAACTTTTTAAACTAGAAGCCAAATTGAGCATTTTAAAAGTCTATCACCCATCCTAATTA
>Ga0209611_10005312_pt1 | contig 21640 bp, 14 predicted proteins | sample S1TSphgellanicum_3_FD_187693 | JGI IMG/M metagenome (GOLD analysis project Ga0209611, IMG submission 187693) | Host-associated microbial communities from peat moss isolated from Minnesota, USA - S1T2_Fc - Sphagnum magellanicum MG (SPAdes) (version 2) | ecosystem: Host-associated > Plants > Peat...
TATTTTGGTGGATCCAACCTCCAACCATGTGGAGACACATGTTAACTATTGAAATACTTAAATTATGTTCCTTAAATCTTTCCAAATTTATCTAGGTCATTGGATTCAACACATTGGGATTGTCACATGTGGTAAGACAATGTAAGATCAAGTTTTTCTTGATCTTGTGGGTAGGGAATGGCCATATTTTTTTTCTAATTAACTAATGGGTTATTGCCACATGGCATGGTTTTAATATTTGGACCATTCAATTCCTATGTTTTTGATTTACAAACGTGGCATTTGATTAAAAGGTTTGATTTTCCTAGATTGTGATATTGGATGATCTAGATTTGTCTAAATCTTATGGCCAAGAAATTGCCACGTCTTTTGTGTTTGGCTAATCAAAATGTGCCACATGTCTCATTATGAGCATCATGGCATTTAAATATTTATTAAAAAAACCTTAGATATATCCCAATCATCAAATGTCAAGAATGAGGATTTTGACATGTGTCGAATTTTGAATGGAATTTTCAAATCTACCACATCTTCTAAAGATCGAGGAATAGAAACATGCCACATGGCGATGTTAAATCATTTGTAAAATATATTTTTATTGAAAAGGAATAATGGACCCTAATTTAACATTGTGAATTGAGGTTAACATTTAATTAACAATCTTCTAGGGTTAGGGTTACCATGGCTCATTAATCACACACAAAATGGACATGGAAAATGCTTTCCATTGAGCTAATAAAAATTCAGTGAGCACACACACCTTAAGTTTCGTAAAGATGAAAAAATGTTTTGTATTGAATATGGGTTCCTACCTTAATGTAATCAACAATACTTAACTTGAATAACTAGATGATCCACATATAAACATAATGATGGCACCAGCAACTTGTTGGAGGTGATGTGGTTGCAATTTGCATGTTTTGAAACAACCTAGGCTCCATAGTTGAATCCTTAAGGTTGAAATGCAGATTATCCTTCCTACATGAATAACCTTGCACAAATAAACTATCACCATTTAGGAACAAACATACATCACCATTCAGATGTATAAGTGCCAACACACATTTCCCTTCCAAACAAGTCCATAAACATGAAGACCTACCTTTACATCACAAAGCTTGATATAAAATTGTGTTAGAGGCATTGACAACTTCAATTGCTAAATCTTGTGGTCATTGATTAAACTAGCCAAAGTCCTGGATATAATAGATAAACAAGTTGAAGTTAACCTGTAACCATTCAGACAAATACAAACTTGCAAGGTTGGTACCAGCTCAATGATAACTACCATTTGATCACAAAGCAGGGATAAACCATTTGTGCTTTGATGATTTATGCATCAACTCAAGATTTTTGACCATTAACTGGAAAACATATATCATTTCCACCTTTCCATTCCATGGAGAAATCCTTGGAAGGATGACATATTAGCATACTAGCTTTATAATTACCAGGAAATCAATTTCACTTCACAACTCAAAGGAAAGAAAAAACTTCAATCATCATAAGCTCACCAGAAATCATTTTCCTCTAGCATCAAAAAGAGCAGAAGAGTTGCAAGAAAGCTCATGGCCTGCACAAACATGATAATATTAATCAACTTAAATGACATGTATTGAAAGAAGTTAGTAAAGTCTTTAAATGACATGTACATTGTTTCATATTTGGCAAGTCCAAAATTTTGAGTTATTGTAACAAGGGAAAAAATAAATATGTTTGAAAACTAGCTACAAAAGCTACAACAATTTCATTGCCATCTAAAAATTCAAAACAATCAAATAAAAGGATTATAAATTTTGCACTAATGATACCTGACAATATCCAATAGTTGGATTATGTCAACCATATGCCATGAGAAGGCGTCGCAATATATTCAAACCATCTTCACCAAGTGTTGGATACCTAAGAAACGTTCTTGGGAGATCTTACTAGTAAAAATCGTCACACTACTTCTCAAAGATCTACTAACAATAATGTATATATGCAACATTTTATAGCATTCATCACATGTAACTAAGGGAACCTAATTAGTCTAGTATATCTGAATTAGAAAAATAGAATTACATACATAAAATGTAGATTTTGTAGTGGGGAACATTTTCACCTTTTCAATTTGATTGGAGATACTAGTAGATTGCTGATAAAGAGCAAAACCATTATTATTCATAGCAGAAGATCTTAAATGCCATTAACCACAATTTTGACATTTGCTTGTTGTGTAAAACGTGTTTGGTAATGCCCATGCACTCGTTGCTCCTTTGCACCCACAAATACCTGCCATAGTTGCCTTTTGGCAAGACACCTTTTAGAAGATTTCTTGCTGAAATCATTTTTAATTGCAACAAAATATAATACAACATCAATTGTTGTATCTAAGCATCACTAGTGCCTCAATCACCACACCATTCTACTAAACTTAATGAAGCTTACCTCCCCTCTGAATTCCATAGGAACCTCACCACTAATAAGAACTTTGAGCTCCTCTTCCCAAGGACATTCATCATGTACTTCACTTGATGCCTAATCAACTCCATCTTGTGCAACATCCAACTTTTCCACATCACAAATTCTTCATTTGAATCATCCCCATCCCCACCTCCTTCCATGGGGCCTTCACCAACTCCAACATCATTAACTTCTGATGCAGCTTATGTGAAGCCACTACTACCAATTTGAATTACAAAAGGTGACCAATGCAACTTTATTCTTCCTGTAATCTTCATCATCCAAACATATTTCTAAAATGGACAGAACTTGTCATAGCTACTGTAACCACTAAGAAAACCATATATTTTTGTTACATCATGAACAAAGTCAGAACATTTGGACTATCAATATCATATTTAGTTTTGCCCCATCATCTTCAGTCTCCATTGGGTATGATTTTAGAAAAAATGCTAAATTGGAGAAATATTTGTTCCAGAGGTAGAGAATTTTCATTCAGATAGACTGATGATGGATTCTGGCACTTCATAATGTCAATATAGCCAAGAAGCTATAAATAGGACCTAAGTGCACGTTTACAACATGATAACTCATAGAACCTTGTTGTTCTAAACAGTTCAACTAGCTACACATAGTGACCATCACAAAGATTTTAGGCAACCAACTAAACCAACAGTCACCATGTACCCCTCCTACACCAACAAAGAGGTTATAAGCTACAACACAAACTCACCTAGAAGAGCCATTCACTCATGTTTGTCACAAGACATGGCAGACTAAATGAAGAAGACATTACCTCGCCACATCCATGTCATGATGATGCTCAAAACTTTGAGGTTGAGCACATTTGACTTGATTTCTGGCCCATAGCTGTCCATGGCTAGCCACCATAACAACAACAGGTTTCTCAGCCTCTGATTCACTAGCCACATTTTCAAGAAAAACGTTGAAAGTTTGCAATGCCTGCTGTTTTTTGGATATACCACTCTTTTTCCTTTCAATCTGCAACCTACCACTCTTTTTGCTGCAGTCATTTTTGCCATTTTCTGGTTGCACACTATTGAGCTCTTTGAGTGGCACTTCATGGTGCCTGCCATATGTAGGTGGTGTGAAGATGTAGATGTAGATGTTGATGCCATATGTAGATGTAGATATGCTAGCCCTTTTAGAGAAAACCCATGCTAGTTAGCCAGAGCACACATTGAGGTCAAATTACATAACCCCATGCAACCCATAAAAAAGAATTGAAAAATATTTAAATTTCCATTGAAATTCCCCTAAAAAGCCATTTTGGGATCATAAGGTGTTTTAAAGGTTAAGGACTAAGCTAAACACACAGAAAACAGAAACAATGGGACTAGCTCATTTTATCAAATGCTTTTTGCACTTGAATTTCTATCCTAGTTTTCCAACATCAAAGGTTGATCTTTGTGTAGAGAGTTGAGAAATTGAAAGAATTACATAAATCAATCCTCAAAGAGTATATACAAGTAGTGAGTTTTCCCACCTATCTTCTGTGTATCATTTGGTTTCAATGATTCTGAAACTAACCTCCAAATTTTGGAAATCAGGAAGTTGGCGCATATTACATGTTTTGCTTTTACACCGCCACATTCAAGCTCAACACAACACTGCTCTTTTAAATGGAGGTGGTGCTGAGAAATTGGTGAAGTCATTATGCAGAATGCAGCCTTTTGGAAACAACCATTAACATCAATGCACTTATTGATTCTGCAGGCAAATGAAATACATGGCATAACCACATTAGTTTCAAGAGAAAACAAGTCATTTTGCATATCATAGCCTTTTGCAAACATCCATTACATCAACAAACTAATTGATTTATAATGCAAATAGCAAAACCATTTTAGTTTCAAGAAAAAAGAAATCATTGTGCAGAACACAGCCTTTTGTAAACACCTATTACATTGATGCATGGTATATCACTAAAGTTATGCAATTCTCCATAGGGAATCTTCTTGCAGAGAGATTTGGAAATGGAACTTACATAACGAGTGCACAAGTTCAATTGGAAGACACTATATCACATTCATGTCTCCACTTGAAACTGGTGCCTCTGTCCCAGAAGTCAAAATAACCTTGGAATTTGGTTTATGGGCATAATCAATATTTCTAAAACAGTGCGCTGAAATCCCTTGTGTTGACAAAGAAGACATTTTCAAGGGTGTCTTTGTGGGCATCTTGAAACAGAGGGACCTTGTGGTGGCAGTTTTCTTGAGAGGAGTGGCGTAAGGAGAGTTGGAAGGAGACTGTGAGGACAAAATCTTGGATAGGTTACTATTGTTGGTTGGGACTCTAGTAGAAGGGAAAAATTGTGGTGTGTAGGGGGAGTCACTATTGTCAATCACACTAGAAGTTTGTGCACATAATTCCTCTGTTGATACTTAAAATGGTGTCCTCAAAAGTGGAGAGGAATGGCTTTCAATGCTCATTGGATTGTTCATGCTACTATGGTGGACCATGTTTTTATCAATGACAAATATGGCTGAGAAATGAAGTTTGAATGACTCAAAGAAGTGAGAAAGCCTTGTTGTGAAGCTCAATTCACAACTCTCAGAAGAGCTGCTAGATCGCAATCCTGTAGAATTCACCATCACCACCTCCAAAGGTTTTTTTGAAGAAAACTGAAGGTGAAACAATTATGGAAAATGGGTGGTAAAGGTCAAGACCTTGGACTTTGGAACAAAATATCTGCAAGGAGTTGTATTAATCTCCAAAGGAATACATGTCATGGCAGGAGGCAATTCGACCTCTATGTCATCAAACTCAAAGGATCCAGCAGCTTTCATTGAACCCAACTGCCCTGAGCTTTGTGAGATTGGCAACCCCTTTGAATTGCCTCTTCCATTCAATGTACCACCAGCCTTGAATGATCATTCTGGCAATGGACCTTTTGGAACATCATCTTCCTACAAAGCAAGCAAGTTCAAATTTTGCCTCTTTGTTTTGAACAAATCCCATCACCTAACAAAAAATCAACAAAACATCAGAAGCATCAGGAAGCAGTAATTAGAGTTGATGCTCTCCCTTGTACCTCCAGATGTGTGCTTGCTAATTCCATCAGTCTAGTATGGAATGCTCACTGCCATTCTACAGTCTCTACATGTGAGTTTCCTTTTTAGGGTAGATTAATTTTGAGCTTTCAAGAAGGTCTCCTTAAAGAAACTCATTCTCATCACCATCACCATCAATAGCAGCCGCTCCAGTAGCAGGCATTGGCAACAAAGAGATGCAGAGATCCCACTTGTTCCTTTGCAAGTATGAATCCCAACACCTGACGTATTACAGTTTCACTGCTTTCGGCAGAATGTGCTTGATCTGAGCCAAGTGTTGGAAAAGAAACTGTCTTCAAGAACACACCCAAGATACAACATTGCATCAATTTTGCTTTGCAGTAGCTTTGTGGAACCGATCCAAGAGTTCAAGAAAAGAAATTACATGCGATGGAGTTCATAATCTCAAACTGTTGCTACCTTTGTGTGCTGGCTTCCACAGTGTTACAAACGGATTCGAAAGTAGAATGTTGGCAGTTTAGAGAAAGCAAACTCACGCTACCTCCAACCCATCAAAGAATGCCTACAAGAGAACACATCCCATTCATTTATGTCATTTCAGGAATTTATGCAGACAAAGTTCGACTAAAGACAAGTTTGTGGGTTTTTGCAAGACCCATTTCTTCTTGAGAATGTTTGTGGGTTTTAAGCCAGAACCCATTTGTCAAGAGAGATTTTGCAACGCATGGAAAAAGAAAAATGCAGAGAAAAAATGCATAGACAATGGGCTTACCTACTTGGGAGGAAGCTGCTTAGAGGAGGAGGAGTACATCTCTTTAGCGGCGATGGTTTCACGCAGTCGTCATCATTATTATCTTCCTTGACAACTCCGAAACCTTGCCATTCTCGCTTCCACTTCGAAGCAATGGATACAGACAAACCTCCTCCTTTGGAAATAAAGGCTTTCTTCTTCATTTCTAACTTTCGACTCCTGAAACTCAACAACCCTCGCCTTGCTTTCTCTGTGTCAACTACCCGGCAACTTGCTTGCAGCAATGCGTGCCTCACTACTCGCATGTGAATGTCAAACATCGCTTTGTAAAGCCAATAACGGATGATTTTCATCACCATGGCCATTGTGTACTACAGCAGCAGCACTAATTTGGAAAACCACATAAGGCATGTAATATGACTTGGGTATAATCTGTATATTATTTAAAACAAATTTAACATAAATAAATTAGACAAAAACTAAGGTGATGTATGCAATACATATTCAAGTATGCTCCAAATACAACTTACATACAATTTAAATACAATCATTATACATAACCAATAATACATGGGTACATCTTAGTATGTACCCATATAATAATGAGTATAATATGTTCAATACACAATTGTGGACCCCTTATGCCTAAAATATGTATAATACATTTGGAATACCCATAGGGCTACAACTCATTTGGTGACATTTGCAACTAATGGTAGGTAGAGGGGTCTTCTTGGATGGAAATTATGTTGAAAACTATCCAAATGAAAGGATGAAAAAATCCATTAGTCGCAAGTTAGTCATAAAGTAGTTGCAAGCAAGACCAAATGCAACAAGTAGTTGTAGATATAACCAACAATAGTTGCAAATGTCAAATAGTTGTAGATATAACCAACAATAGTCGCAACTAGTCGCAAATTGGTTGGTTACAAAAACCCAATTTTCTTCTAGTGAGTATGATGTGAACGAACGCACTTAGGACCCAATAAAAAACCTATTAAATGCCACGGAGAAGGTTCATGAGTTTCATCAATGATATCCGAACAAGCCCAAGTCTATGCCCTATGGAACTCCTCATTAGAAGGGAAGGTGATGTCACAATGCCAACACTATGGAGTTCATTCCTTCAAATGTTCATTCATGACTTGTAATGAATTTGTATTTAACTTTTAATTTAGTTTCATTCACTCTTAGTTAGCTTCTAATTAAAGTTTAGTTCACTTCTAATTAATTTTCAATTAATTTTTAATTAAATCCTAGTTCATTTTTAGTTGACCCTTAATTCACTTGATTCTTAATTTATTTGTAGTTAATTCTTAGTTCACTTCTAGTTAATTATTAATTAACTTTTAGTTCACTATTAGTTGAGTTTCAATTCACTCATACTTCACACATGGGCACACATGGGTGAACATGGGCCACATATAAGTTGGATTTTTTTTGAACTAGGTGCCCAATAGGTATAAATAGAGGTAGAATTTTTTATTACCTTTAGTCTGTTCAACATTAATTTTTGCTATGTTTTCTTGTCACAACCTTGTTTTGTTGTTGTTTAGTTCTTGTAATAAAATCATGTTGAATTTTTGTTTTGCATTTGTCGTGTTTTTGTTTTTTTTGTTTCATGATCTAAATTTGGGATTAGACTTGCCCTTGTTTTAGTCTTGATTTAGGAAATCTTGTAATTTTGGTGTGTTTTTGTGCATGTGACAATAGGTAGGTAGGTAGGTAATTATGTACTTATAGTTACTATATAGGTAGGTATGTATATATGTATAATTTGAAAGTAACAAACTTTCATGTGGTTAGCCCAAGTACAAGTACTTTTACATGATTAGTGGTTTAACCACATGTTTTCTAGTAGTGTTTGGATAAGGTGCCTAGTAGATTTGGGGTTTTAGTCAAAATATTCACCAACCATGGTATTTCGTAAGGAGTTCCAAAAGTTATGTGAAAAGGCATTGATTAATCACCACACAACTTCATGAGACCATCTTGAAATAAATAAATAAATAAAATGGATGGTGTAAATGGTGAAGCAAATTTTGTGGAAATATGGATTCCAAAAGGGCCATACTCAAGATTAGGACTTGCAAATACCATGGCTAGTTATGGGATATAATTTCATTTGACATGTTTTTCTCTCATCTTTTTCACCATACGTATTGTTTGGCCATGAGCCCAAACTACCAACTTCAATTTGACGAAATGTGATGGTGATAATGAATTTGGATGAGCCTAACATGTGGATTCATGCATGTGAGCAAAGGGCTACTTTGTTTCAACATGTATACCCATGGCTATGGAAATTTTTGTAATTGCCCAACATTGGGATACATTTCGTTATGCCATTATTGACAAGGTGGTTATGAGCCTCAAGGGTGTTCCCATGGTATGGTGTAAACAAAAAGGGGTCACAATGTTGCAATTTTCATTGCAACACATTTTTTAGGTGACTTTCAAGGTATTTGGAAAGGATTGTGGCATCTATCAATATTATTGATTCATCCTTATCAGTGGGAACCACCGGTTTATTATGTATGTTATATAGGCAATCTTCAAGAACTACCACTATGTTCATTTGTGATTAATGTTCTTGAGGTTGGCATATGAAAAGTCTTACGCCACCCTTGGAAGAAGTGTTAAATCAACAAATGGTTTTGGCTTTAGCGCACCAAGTAGACCTAGGTTCCTAAGGTTGGAAAGTAGAATCAACCTTAGTGTTTTTTCTCATAATGATTCACATTTGGTTAGGAATTTGAAGGATTGCAACTATGTGAGTAACGATATTTATGTTTTGTATATGTCATGACATTGATAGTTGTAAATGCCAACATAGGAACCCACGACAAATATATGTAAGCTACAAAAAAAAAAAACCCCCAACCTTTACCATGTTCACAAAATCATAAGAGCAAGGGGTTTCCTATGTGGTTGGAGATAGAAGAGCCAATCACTCTCTTATGCTCCTCATGCTATAGGCACCATTTCAAAGTAGCTGCCCATTTCCCTCCTTTGTGAGGTTGGTACCTCCATAGTTTGTATTTAATGAGGTGCTACAAAGTAAAGTCATTGGGTTTCAATACATGAATCACCCAATTGGAGAGGAGAGGGTTTAGGGGGGTGGTTATTAGACATGGCACCAAATGCCAGGCGGTTCTCAGGTTGGGTTCTTAATACATTTAACTAGAACCAGAGGTTATTAAAGAAATCAAACATGCACCCAACAACACTAAGTGCATTGGTTTATTGGGTCCATGTAAGGGTGGGTATTTGATTTCTATGTTGGATTTTCCAATACCCACATTGAGCTCACAAAATGTGCACTGTATTTTTGGGTTTGTTGTTCAATACCGGCATTCAAAACATGAAATGGCAGCTGGTTTTTTTTGGCAGCTTGTGAATACTTGCATGTGAGCAAAAAAAATGTGCATCCACAATGAAGAAGGCTTTAAGATAAAAAAATGAAGAAGGAAAAAAAAATGGAAAGAGAGAAATGAAGAAGAAAAATAAATAAATAAATAAAGGTTGGCCATAAATTTTAAATAATTTTAAAACATATAAAAAATGAAGATAAGTCACATGTGGGTATTGCATTTTCTAAGGGTAACGTGAGATAATTGGTTGCATAAACTGAGGATACTTCACAATACATGCATGAGGGGTTAGAGCTTTTTCCTCATCTAGGGCTAGAATGGAGAATAAAATATGTGTCAGCAAGTTTTTGCAATATTTGTATTTTTTGCTATATTTTCAACATCAATATCACTTAAGTGCTAAGTAGGTAGAAAAGTAGGTGCATGGGTGGGTAGGTAGGTAGGAGGGCATGTAGGTGGGTGGGTAGAAAGATGGGGTGAGGAGGCTGAATATAGTTGATAGGTAAGGCAAAAATGGGAGCTAATATTTTGAATTTTGAAACCAGGCAATAACTACCCAAACCCGTCCTCATTTCTAGATGATAGAAAAATTATGTAATATAGTTGATATTTTCTCCTTACCCACCCAATCAATCAGGGTTTTTAAAAAAATGAATAATATTATTTTAAAAAATCTGCTGTAGCACAGGTTGTGATGAACCATGAGAAGATCTAGCCAAATTTGGCTATAAACAAAGTATGAAAGTTGAAAAGTTTATTGATCCTCCTTTTTTTGGCTACTCATTTTGGCTTGAGATAGAATCCTACTGATTCAGGCCAAAAAAAAAATATAGCCTAAATATGGCGAATTATTCCAAGGAAAAAAAAAATCTTGTGACATCAAATTTGAGTCTGTGTTGCAACCTGGGGAAATTTTAATTGCACAAAAAAGTTTCACTGCACCCAATGGATCTAACTCAATAATTCTTCATACAAGGTAAATATTATGCCTACCATTCCAATGTGATGAACAAGGTAAAATATTGATTTTTTTCCAACAAAATTTGTCACCTTTTTGAGAATTATTTTGGGAAATTTTTGTTTTTCCAATGTAAAGTTTGGTCTAATTTTGCTATTATTTTGGAAAATTTCACCAAATTTTGAATATCATAAAATTTGGGGGGGTGGGGGGTGGGAAATTCACTGATTCCAACCCAACAATGATCTAGAGTCAGGGCTTGGCTTCAGATTGTAGACAATGGTCATTTTAGCTATACCATGAACTTCTTAACCCTGGTTATCATATATGAGTTAGATTTGAGTTCCCTTACACTAACACAAATATACTACTATAATGTCAATTTGTAACTATGGTTTACATCTTTCCACTAGCTGACAAACTAAAAGTAAAGAAAAACAATCTATTTAAGTTGTGACTTGAGCCAACAACCATATGCAATGTGGCCTTGGAAAGAAGTGAAAGCCTCACAATTGTGGGCTTTTCCAGAGAACCCATGGTTCTTAGGTTAGGGTTTATGGTTAGGTTTTTACATATAATTATCACTTAATCAATTTCTCATTCTAGACATATATATTTCAATATATATATATGGTTTCACTTAGCTGACTATTATGATATTAGGGAGAACCCTTTGACAAATATCCAATGGTAGAAAAATAAATGGAGATTTGAAAAACCTTCAAGGTTCCTCAAGATAATTTATCTTTTAAAGAACTGTCAGGTCCTTGCTGTGTCCTAAGTAGTGATTTTTTCAACAAATTTTGTTGTTTTTTTTTATTAAAATTTTTTTTGGGAAATTTCTAGAAATGTTTAAATGATGAGTGTAAATTTGACCAATTTTTGGAATAATGCACCAATTTTTTTATACCAATTTTTTTTTAATTAAAAAAAAACCTAAAACAAACCATGGCCCTAAGTATTATTCTTTGAAGCAGAAAGAGACTCTGTGTTAGGTTAGATTGGACTGGCAAGTACGAAAGCCAATGAATGCCACTGATGACGTATCTTTGCCTGTTTCCTTTGTGTGTGTGGATGAAAAGTGATTCATATCCATTTTGTGGATGGATGATAATGATCAACATCCACTCACTAAATACGTTATCAATGTAAAGGATGTTGTTGGTTATGTCCAGCAATTAGCTCAAGGTTGCTGTGGTTTGTCTTTTGATTGTTCCCAATGTGTTCCCCAAGTTCCCAATGTACTCCCCTAAGATGTTCCCAAATAGCACTTCATTTTTTATCCCATATTGTCTGACCCTGGTTCAACTTCATGTATCTAATTTGTAAAGGGGGTCCCCAAAGGGGAGCATGACAAAGCATGCTCCCATTTTGGGGAGAATGATATTTAGGCTTCTATGTTGGGGAGTGCCACATGTTCCAAAAATTATTGATGATGGGCCAATCAAATGGCTCCTCCTAAAAGAAATTGGGGACTCGTGACCCTCTCACTAATTAATAGAAGCATGAATGAATAAGTGCACACTTATAAATATCAAGTACTTATTACAAGCCTAGTAGTCTAATTAAAATGCAGAATTAATCAGACAAATAAAGAGAGAAGAAAGGTTTACGACTATATGAGAACCTTTTCCACTTTAGTTGGAAGATGTGGGACATTCATCAAATCTTTGCAAAGATGACTTGTTTTTGTAATGCATCCAAAATATTAGGTTGATTAGTAAAGTTGTTAACTAAGCAAGGATGACATATATCTTAATGATTACATTTATCCATACATAGACTTTATGCATATCTGAACATGAATATTTGAACCGGATAAGATAAACTTATTTTTGTTGGAAGGGTGTGTGTGTGTCCTTGTACTAAAACTTAACTGACATTTCAGTGACTTCTTGTACTAAAACTAAACCAACATCAATCAATGCACTTGCATGATGAATGGTATGTCAACAAGATTTTTTTAATTTATTTATTTTGGTGTCTTACCTTGGGACTAGTCATAACCATGTTGGTAAGTCATGTATTAATTACCCGCACATATCTATTTACCTAGTAGCCAACAAGTGCCTTACTTACCTATCTACATAAAGTGTTGTTTTTTACAAAGTGCACTTTCAAAGAGTGCAATGGGGGGGTGGGGGGGGGGAATATCATGGAAGCATTCATTGCTACAAAAAATTCAAGGATGATTATAACATCCATTCAATAGAACATGCATGTACAAACCATGATCTACAAGTATTATTGTGAAAATTCAATGATTTTTTTCATTTGTGAAAATGCATTGATATCAAAATTCAATTTGTAATTGTTGTGAAATGTCAAAAATGATGTTTTGGGTTCAATTCATTTGCAACATACTTCAATTGTTGTCATGTGTATTGACTTTAGTTAAATTAATTGTGATATTCATTTTCAAACTCCATGTAACAACTAATTGACTATAGTGTCTAGCATTTGACAAGATTGCCATTTGTTATATTACTTAGCAAATAACAACTAATGTAGCTATGTTAGTTGGTACATATTGGATTATATACAATTGCAAAATTTTGAGCAAGGTCTAAAACTTTTATGTAAAACTTTTATTAAAATGGGGGTGTATGTCTTTGTAGGTGTTCATGTCTAAATAGAGACAAGACAAGACCTGGAACCTATGCATGATGTGACTAAACATGTTACTTCGTCTACAACAAAGGTGAAAAAAAACTAACCTTTGCTTAGGACCCTAATAAGCCAAATGTTCAAGTTTTACCAAAGGTAATGGGTTCCTTAGGTCTTCAGATCGAGTCCTTGCACCTTAGTGGCAATGACATTTGTCACATGGGTGGGTGCAACAAACTTGGATACAATTGTAACCATGGGGGTTGCCACCCATGGATGCACCTCAATACCTAAGGTCTTGGATCCAAGTGCCTAAACTAAATGGAAGTCAATTTGTGGGCCAATCTAATGCACCACAAGTGCTTGTTGCAATGGTAACCATTAGAAAAAAACTTATCATTTGCAATTATCATATGCCAATGATTTTCAATTGCATGTGACACATGCAACTACGTCTAGACCCCATAGTTACATAAAACAAATTGCACACAACTAGTAGTTACATGTGATAATATGTATGTGGACAACATATAAAATATGGATTTATTTTTTATACATCTATATTATTCTATGAGGGTTGCCCATGGTGACATGTGTGGCATTTGAACCTTATTTCAATATTCATCATTATTAAAAAACTAATCATTTCTCTACCATCTAATAAAAGATTTTGATAAGTGTGCATTTGTGAAGGCCAATTATATGGTGACATGTGGTAATTTTAAAAGCCCATTGATTATTTATTTTATAGTTAGGTATGTAGGTAGGTAAGTAAATAAGTAGGTTGGTCATAGGTAGGTAGGTCATAGGTAGGTAGGATGGTAAGGCTAAGGTAGCTAACTAGGTTTTAAATAATTCAATTTTGTGTTTGGGTTTAGCCTTTAGGGTTGAGTCTCTTTCATTAGCTCATCCTAAATGGCATTTGGTATTTGGTTTATGAACAAGATTAATGCAACTACTTATATAATGTGCACACTCGGAATAAAGGGCAAAAGATAAAAATTTAGTTGCAAATGTAACTAATGTAATTGCAACCTACATACAAATATTGTATTTGCATTGTACTTGTGCCATTATTAACCTAGTTTACCTATTAGATTTAATCATATTATGAATAATAAAATTTAATAGGTAATAATACTATAATATTATGATAATAATATTAATTGGTTAATAAATATTCATTTCAATTTTAATAAGATTTTAATAGTTATGATTACCTATAATAGTTAGTAATAAATAATGTTATAATATTATTATATAACTTAAGTTAACTAATTTACATCAATAGGGTGCCTAGGCTAGCTTGTGTAACCTATTAACCATAGGTATATCAATATATTTGATATAATTATAATAATGATTTCAATATTATGAATTTTGTAATGAAATTTAATAATATTTTAATTAGTATTAAATAATAAAATATTAAATTTCATTTAAAAAATAATTCATAATACTGAAATCATTATTATTGAATAAATAAGTAAATAATCTTGATTAAATTCATTTTTATGATTCATAATATTATTAAAATATTAACAGTTGAATAATAATAAGAATAATAATTTCATTAATAAGTAATTATATTAGTAATTATATGCATTTTAAAAAAATTATGTGTGTTTACTTTTACTAATTAATAATTATATTATGTAATTGCCCATTTTAGGCTAGTAGCTAGCTTGAGCTAGGGTATTTAAAGGTTAGTTAATTTAGTCGCAATTAGTTTAGCCATGTAACATTTAATTTCTTAGTTAATTTAATCATGGTTAGTTTAATCGTGGCTAATGTGAATTTAGCCTAGATTTAGTCAATGCTAAACTTTGGCTAGTTTAGCTTTAGCTTTAATTAACATGGGTTTGACCTTAGTAATAGAAATATAATATTATTATACATAGCTTGTGTAAATATATTGGGTATATTAACTTAAATATATATTAACTTAGGTCATTATTTTATGACACATGTTGATTTTGTACATCAATAGTTGCACACACAACAATATGGCCCAAAAATTCTACAATATCAATTTTATAGTTGCAAACATAACTAATTTAATTGCAAACAATAATAATGGGTTGTGTAGTGATTAGTTGCAAATGATAATATTTCTTATAATGAACTAAAGTGAAGTTAAAGAACATAGTTAGGATAGTTCATAGGGCAAAAGAAATGAGAATGATGCCACTTTTGAAATTGGACAAGATGTTGGATAGAAACCCACAAGATTAAAATAAGACTTTAAAAGGTTTTTGCCTAGTAGTTTGTATAGCTTAAGAAATTAAAATAGACGGGGGATATGATAGGAATAATGTTTGGGATGAAGTGGTAATTACATTAAATTTTTGAACATTAAATTTTAATGTTGTGAAATGAGAAGGGCATGATCGTGAGTACTTGGAGAAATTGAAGGCATCTTTAGACAAGGAATTTGAGTATGTGGACAATGAGTTATCTAGAATTGGATTTGGGAATGTTGTGAAAACATGGTTGAAAATAGAAAGGAGTAGATTGAAGGCCAAGTACATGGTGAGGAAGAGGATTGCATGGTTAATATTGAACTCGTTTATTGAAAGAGGTTAAAGGCTTATTGGTCCAAACTTGAAACCAAAAGGAAGGCAAAACAAATGTCCAATGCTAGGAGCAAAGTGAAGGATATGGGCAATGTGGGGTGATAGGGCAAAATGGGGAGAGAAGCAAGATTGGTACTTGATTGACTTCTAAATTTCCCCCTAAAATTTTCATGATGTTTAGGTGTTCATTTGTTAGGAATTGTGTCTTTGCCCATTGACTTTAACTTTCACTTGTTGTTGCAAAGGAAGAAAAGGCAACACAATCTCATTTTGACAAATATTGTTAAGGAACTTTAGGGATCGGAATAGACTTGTCCAACATTAGCAAAACACCACAACCTTGTGTGCAAAGTTTGATGTAGCTAATCATTTGTTTTCTAGCCTATTTATTTAGTCGAAATGTTTTGAGGTACATGATGACCTTTGAAGTCCTCGTCCCATTGCAAAATGTCAAAGTTTTTATTATATTCTAAAAGTTATTGTTCATGTTATTGTATGTTGGATTAAAAAATTATTAGGTATATGTTGAACTTTTGAGGTAACCTATTTATCATATTTGTTCAAAGACATGTTGAAAACACTATTTTTTCTATTTTTTCATGTATATGTTGGATGAATCAAATATTGTGTACCGAAATTGATCTGTTTTAAAATATGCAAGTAAATATGTATAGTATGATACAAAATTAGAATATGTTGCAAGTATGAAAGTGATGTGATTTAATATCATGGTGTGGATTATCTAAAACTTAATTTATTTGGAAGAATGTAGGTTCAAATGACATCCATCAATATGAAGCAAAATGAATTGGATGCCAAATTTGTGTCCATGTTGGATAATCAACATTTTCATATGTAAACGTTCAATGAAATTAAATCAATGCTTTTGAATATTTAGGAAGGCAAAAAGAACATAATAATTAATTAATTTTAATGGGACCAAAATCTACCTCTCAACATAAGCCACAACTACCTCACAATCTTCTAGAGGAAACATTAGGGTTGAATGATGTGGACCCAAGGGAAGCCTATGTGGTAGGTAATGGCATTGAAAGATCATAGTCACATTCCTTGGGAAAATTTGTTTTTGAATGTGTGAATCAAGTGCATTCACAACCAAAAAGAACCCAATAATGCCATTTAGAAAAAATGATGAAAAAGACTTCACCAAAAAACGAAACATTGCTACCATGACGTGCAAACTAGGGTAAGGATTGGGTTTGTTTTACAACCAAAAGCATCACCAATGAAGAAGTTATTCAAATAAAAATCTCCTTCAAAAATGAATGTGGGTGAAAGTCATAATGGTGAAGGTGGTGGTTAGGTAAGTTAGTTACTTTGGTGTGTTGTAGGAATTCATTTATTCTTTTTTGCGCATCTAGGTGCCATTTGGCTTTTCATTCATGTGAACATGTGGAATTAGTTGTAGCATGCTATGCTTGGGAAAGAGCTACAAGGTAGGGTAGTTGCACTTGCAAGAGGCAACAAGGAAAACACAATTTCACATCATTAATGCATCTTTGATTGTTTATTGGGAGTTTCAATGTCTTTCTTTTCATTGTGGTTTACATTATGTTAGTTTCAACATTTTTATACAAGGAATGTTAATTGCCATGCAATCATAACTAATGTTTAATGCCATGAATTGTTGGGTAAATTGTAGTTTAATATTGGACAACAATAGTATTGGTGAATTCAAAAAAACCCAAGAAAAAGGTGACATTTCACAAAATTGGTGGCCATTGGACAAATTTCATGGCTTCACTTATTCCTAAATTTTGGTTCAAAGTGGATGTTGCAGTTGCTCATGTGTTTAATACTCCATTTACGCACCCACATGAAGTTAATGACTAATGAAAGATGTGATAGGCACTTACATATTGTCGAATTGAAAATATGTGAAAGTTGTAAGTTGACATGTTTTTAAAATGATAAGTATGAGTTTGTAATCTTTGACATTTCATTTCATGGGCATATAGTAAATTGTGACTTCTTTTTAGTGAAACTTGTAATGGAACATTGTAATTACCATATAATAAATTGGTTCATTTTTTTCCTATTGTATAAATTTTTTTTGCCATAAGCTTTTGACAATTTTTTTGTAAAGAGAAATGATTGTGACCTAGGGTTTCATTTGGAAGTTTATCTGTAGTGGAATTATATGAAATACAATTAACTACATGAAGTAGGTGGGTTTCCAACTAGTTATTCAAAATTAGAGAAAAAATTTGTTTATATGAATATTAACGTGTATGATTGATATTTATAATTATTTATGGGTTTATTGGAAACCAAAAATTGATTGTGGTTTTACTAATATTCTTTTGTTCTAGCCCTTTGGCACTATGAATAACCTATCAATGCATGTCATATGATTAAAAATTTATACAATTAACAATGACATAATAAAAACCAACTAAAAACTAATTTCTTTATGACTTTCATATGATAATCTTTTAAAAGTATAATTCTATTTATGAATGATCACTTTAGTTCCAATATTCTTTACACATGTCAAACACCTATTCTACCATATGTTTACATACCTACCCAAAACTAGCTAAATTGCATAATATTGCCATGTGTCCCTATCCATGATTGCCACATGGAAAATGTTAGTTATTTCATTACTAAGAAACAACTCTAAAATTATTATTGTCTGATTATGTTGTTGAAGTCATTTCCATTTAGACACACAAAATGTTGCTACATGGATAAATACAATTACAACACATGGTCAAATCTAATGTTGGCATGTGGACCACACCCAATCATCCATGTGCACAACCATAAAGTGAACTTCAAGTCATATTTTAGTCATTGAACCATAGAACAATAATTTTTTAGTCGTCGTGTGGACCCCATGAAGAAAAGTGGTTTGTTACGTAAGATCTACATAAATAGTGACATGTCACATGGTCAATCATTCAAGACCCCTAATTGTCCTTTTATGACTATTATATGAACATACCACATCGTTAATTACATGATTACTTGTCCTAAACAACTTGTCCACAATAATAGTGTGGCAATGAGTTATATATGTGTCCTCTACAATTGGTTTTCTAGTCATAAACAGTCATGGATTTCATATTTTCTTCTAATGCCTAATTTTTTTTATAGTCCTTTGTGTTGTCCATCATTTCTTTTCACATTCCCTTAATTTCTTTATTGAATATTTTCATAAGGTGAAAACGCATTAGAATCCCCTAAAATTATTGTCATGGAATATAATTTTTTACATTTCAAAAAACTAATAAAAGGTGTACACCAAACTTGATGATAATATTGTGAACTTTGGGGGAGATTTAAGAAGTTTGGAACTGACTTAATGAATTTTTTTTAAAAAAGAAATAAAATATTAAAATTTTGTATGTGCCAAATATATTTAGACCAAAATAATACATGTCACAAAGCTCGAAAATTGAGAAATATACCTTTAAAATGAGGTTATAAGTGAATTTTTGTAGGAAATTTTAGGTGGATGAAAATGATATAGAAAAGATAATCCACCAAATGTTTTTGAATTTTATTTTTTTGAATAATCACTTTAGTCACAAACATGATTTTTCATTGTTGGTAAACCATGAAAATTTTATTATTGAATATTTTAATGGAATAAACATGTCAAATGAAAGAAAAGAAGATCCATGAAATGGGCCTAAAATTTTTTTCCCATTTTTTTCCTTTTGTTAATGGATCATTCACCCAATATGACACCCTACAATCACAAAATAAATCCATGTGTACATTGAATGTACTTAATCCTCTTAATCCAACCACTAGATTAAGGTTAATTTTGATTTAAAACAAACTTTGATTTACGATATTTTTTCATGCAGATTCCAAAAGTTTTATATTTGAGTTTAGGATTGCCAAAAGATTTCCATTTGAAAAAAACTCATTATATAGTATCATAATTGTTATACATCACCATTGTTTGTTTAAAGTGGTTCATTTCTAGTATGTTTTCACCCCATGTTACAGTAGGCACCATGAACACAATAGAGAAGTTCATGAAAACCTAATTCAATCCAAACCCAACACAAAAAACACATCAAGGACATGTCACCTAATTGCATCCATTCCACACCACACCAAACAAATCACACACACATCTAGTCAAGACCCATAAACAACATTTTTTTTAATCCTCCTTCCTCTTTGTCTTCGCAACAACACACCTTTTACATCTTGAAAGCATCACCATTTCATGACATCACTTACAAACCCACTTTCATTTGCAAATGACAAATGACAACCCTTGAAGAATAAAACACCCACCATCATCAATCCACACAAACAATTTGATAATTTTTGCCTTTCAAGATGACCAAATTAATTTTTGCAAAAAGTGGGTACAAGTCCCAACCAAGGAGGTAAATTTGCTATGAAGCATGTAAGAATTGAAGCTTGGTGGATTGGTGCAGGGGCAATAATTCCTACAAGCATTCTTAAACTTCAACTTGATGGTTATGTTGGTGGGCTAAAAAACCAACAAATTTGGCTTGTTACCCTATGTATGAACTTAACCTTCAAGAGGAGGTTTTGGCACCAACAACCAATCTCACAAGAAAGTGTTTGTTCCTCCATGTGGGTTTCTACTAAAAATGGCTACAAGGTGAAATCAAATTTATATATTGCCACTATGGATGACATGGTGAACCCAATATTGCAACAAGTTTATCATTTTTTTTGTTTGGCAATAAAATAGTTGGTACATGACCTATTGAACCACATTTAGTTTTCTGTGTGACTTCTCATTCTCCAAACCCAAATAAATTTGTGAAGATAATGTGCAATGTTGTTTTTGGTTATCCCTTGCATTTAAGAATAATTGGTTTGGAAGGTGACACAAGTTTAGTGTTTGTGAAAAAAAAGTTGGATGGAAATTCACACATACCTAATAAAGGTATTTTCACATTACACATACTCATGAAAAATTGCTCACTTGCCCTTATGTGTGAGAGTTCAAATCCCTTGTGCATTCCACCCTTTGCTCTTCATGCAAGTGTTCGTGACAACATCCATAATAACTCCCATGAAGGAATTTCAATGGCCATCACAACATCACAACATCCCTTGCATTCCTTGGACAATTTCACAATCATCACAATCCACAAGACCTCAAAAAGCTTCTAATTTTGTTTTAGCAATATGGCCCATTGTATAGGTGGAGTTGTAAACAACTTGAAGTATAACAAACTACCTCTTCCCAAGGTTTGGCCTATTAACCTATGCACGAATATTATTCAATGTGGGGCCAATGCATTTGGTCAAACAAGTTTTGTTCTTGTTCACAATGCACCTCAACAACAATTGAATTTAATGCATTCTATATTCTTCTAAGGGTTGCCCCCACCACAAGAAATGGACTCAAATTTACATGAAACAATGTTTACCTACAAACATGGCTTGGATGAAGGATGTTAAGGTTGTTGACATTACATACACACATCAATGAGTTATTGGTCCATGAATCAACTGTCACCAACATGCCATACACTTATTTTTTCACAATTTTAATGTATTATCAAGTCATATTTGTCCAAATTTTGTTTCCAATGTAACAAGTTTTAGATATATTAGCTACTACTTTACGTATAAGCACATGTATTACATAACATAGAAGGTTGGCAAGGAAAGAATTTGGGAACCCAATTGAATTCAAAGATCAATAATTATTTTTGTCAATTACATGGGAAGTTATAATGGTAAAATGTTTTTAACATCAAAGCTCAAACATGAACGTACACAAACATGATGAATATCAAACAATTCATGAAAATAATGTGAAATAAGATGTGGTTCAACGCAAAAACATTCAAAATTTTCTTTCAAATTGATTTTACATTTTGCAAATGAACTTTTGTGTGTGTGTGTGTGTGTGTGTG
>Ga0209611_10005313_pt1 | contig 21637 bp, 19 predicted proteins | sample S1TSphgellanicum_3_FD_187693 | JGI IMG/M metagenome (GOLD analysis project Ga0209611, IMG submission 187693) | Host-associated microbial communities from peat moss isolated from Minnesota, USA - S1T2_Fc - Sphagnum magellanicum MG (SPAdes) (version 2) | ecosystem: Host-associated > Plants > Peat...
TGGAAGGAAAAAAAAATTAAAAAATTCACTTTTTAAATTTTAAATCTTGTATTGGGTAATTCTTTTTTTTTAAAATATTTTTTTCATGTTGAAAAAAATAAATCTTTTTATAATTAGTATGTGAAAATTGCCTTTCAAAACCATTTGATATGAAATGTGTGAAAACTAGCACTTTGAAAACTAAATGAAATTATTTTCCCCCAAATTTTGAAACCTTGCCCGGGTCTCTTGAAGATGAGTAAATTAATTAATTAAAGAATTATGACAAAGTCCGACACTCCCTTCTAAAACCTAAACCTGATGGTGCTCCAAAAAATAAAATACCAAAGACCGACCAACTCACTGCTAATTGGTAATTTCACCATTTGGAGTGAGGCCTCTTAGTAACCATATTAATCTCAAAAGTTGTTAGATTTGAACAAGAGACCCCAATTTAGCAAATAATTTAAATGGATTTAGGGATTTTTGCGAACCATGGTAAAAAAATTAAACCCGTGGGTGCCGGTTCACCGAACGCAGGTAAGATAAATCCCAAAACCGACGTCAACTCCGTTTCTCAACCTGCCAAGTGTTTTAAGTGAATTTACGCAGTAACTTCGCAATTGCCGTTACATTTCGCGAGAAACGATTTTTTTTGTCAGATAATAACCATTGGATCTTGTACGGCTTCACATGTGTCGAGATCTGATTAGTAGAGTATAAAATAAAATGTAAATTATCTCTCAAATTTGCGCTATCAAAATATCTCCCGTCCGTAACTCCACACACACTATTTTCCAGTAAAAGTTTCCTACCGGAGGATCAAACGGAAAGAAAATCTCAGCCGTTCTTCGAAATTTTTTTTTCTTTTTTAAATCTTTTTTTGGATGTTTTCCCCTCTTCCGTTTTACCGACACGCGGCAAAAGTAATTTTAAGCACCTTCAACTTCCAGTAAATGGATGATTAATTGTCTCACGGGACGGGACTCATGGATGAAAACTATTAACTGTTACACAAGGCCAAACGAATTCCCTCCCTCCCCCCTCCCCCCCCCCCCCCTCTCCTAACCGCCGCTTGAGGGTTTAGGGTTTAAGCGAAGCACAGAAGAGCTCTTTTTGTTCCTTCGTTTCTCTGTTCGAGAGCTTTGTTACAGCGCTTTCTCAAATCCTCGAAATTTTTTGCGCTCTGCAATTGCGTGTCTGCAATCACGTTGGTGAGGTATGTGCTGTTTTTTTTAAAAAAAATCTTCTTCAGTTTTTTGAGGAGAAGAATTCTTTGTTTTGCAGGGTTAGAGACAAAGAGATATTGAATGCAGTGTACGCACATTTCTAGAGGAAACAAAAACAATTTGAAGGTACGAGAATGAAGACGGTGCAGTAGCCCATACAGTGATTATCAGTGCGAGGTCGGCATGTTTCTTTTTTTTTGCGCGTGTTAAAGAGAATTCTTGTTGTCGATATATGAAGTGCTTAATTCGAGGGTTTGAGGGTGGGTGAAAAAGGCTCTGCAGAGGCTTGATTAGTACCAAGAACTGCGATCTTACCGTATTTCCTTCTTGTTATTCTACTCCAGGATTTGACATTGTGCAGGTTGAACAGAGATCGTCTTTTGTGGAACGATCTGAAGTGCTTCATTACTTTACCTGTTGTATTACAGATAAAAGAGTTTTTCCAAAGGCCTTGACTCTAGAAGTTGCTGGTTTTCTTTCCGGTTTTTTTTTCGTCGCAGGCTGGAGTAATAAGAAGGAAGAGGACGAAGAAGAAGAAGTGAAAGAAGGAGAGAAGTTTGTTTTTGTGATCATGCCGGGTTCTGACACCAATCCTTCCCGGGATCTCTTAGAGAAGCCGGAAAGCAACATCTTGCATAGTGTCGGGGAGATGATATATCAGTCTGTGCTCGGTTATGGAGCAGTAGGAGCCTCTCCGGAGAAGGATACTGAGACAGATGCTTCTCGCAGCCGTGATGATAACGGAGGATTGAAACCGGATCCTGCTGTTGTTCACGAGCTGGATGCTGTCGGCTCTACGAACCTGGCGGCACATGATGCGAGCGAGGAAGATAACAAAAGCGTCATTCAGAGCGTCGGGGAGATCATCTCCTACTCTGCTCATACGGTGAAAGAGGCTGTTCTTGCACATGCGCATATCGACCACGACGACAACAAGGAGCCACTTCCGAATCGCCGAGAAGAAGACCACCGGTCTTGGAACAAATCTGTGGAAGAAGCGTCCGTTGATGATGCTGTGATCACACCTTCATCTGGAAACCAAGAAGCAGCAGCAGCAGTACGCGAACAACAAGCGAATCAAGAAGATGGAGACGAGAAAGGGATCGTCCAGAGCGTGGGGGAGATGATCACACTCTCTGCTCAGAGTGTAAAGGAGGTGCTTGCAAATGGTCATATTGCCAGTGGTACTGGTACACTTTCTCTCCCTTTTCCACCTTTGATGCAGTAGCCTTGGAACTTTCCGCTTCTTTCTTTGTCTTTGCTTCAACGCAGCACCTGAAGAATAAATAAATAAATAATTCTCTTCATGTCTCCTACATATACCACCACCTCTTGCATCCTCTTTGCTGCAGAACCCATTTGTGATCATCCAACCCTGAAAGTCTGTGTGTTGTAGTGATGAGATGACCACCACATTCAATTCTTTCTCATGAGTGCCAAACATCACATTGCATATATATGTCTTCTGTAATACTGAAATCTGGACATTGGTCACAGAATCAATCACTGAGGAGTCAGGAGAGAGGCCATCCATGGAACTCCTGCACACCATTGTTCATGATTAAACATTCAGCTGGAGATCTCTGATTGTGCAGAACTGAGAATTCAAGGTATGCAATTCTCTTATGAGGGCTGAAATCGCATTTATATGCATATGTCACGGGCATTGAAAACTGGACATTTGTCACAGAAACAATTGCCGAGGAGTCAGGAGAGAGGCCATCCATGGAACTCATGCACACCACTGTTCCAAGACTGAATATTCACCTGAAGCTCTCTCATTGTGCACAACTGTAAAGACAAGGTTTTTGTGGTGGTAAGTAGATGGCATTAAAGGTGCAACCATGGACAGCATAACATCATGTACAGTGTAACATATCTACAGTTTTTCTGCCACTGGGTATAGAAATGGCAGTAGTACCATGTAAAGTTATCAGGGTTTTGCCACTGGGTGTAGAAAGTACAGTAGTGTCAACTTACAATCCTCCCAGTCATCATCAAGAACCAATGATGGTGAGGATTTTAGGTTGCTTTGATTACTGAAGCGTTGGTTTTTTTATTGAGGCTTTTTGCATTCAGCTATTGAAGAGAAAGATTGTGAAAGCTGTACTTCTGCTTATGTTAGGTAACAATCAGAGTTGAGATGTAGATTTTTCAGTTTTTCCATCAGCATAGAATTCACATTGACAAGGGAATCTGGAAGACAGTTTTGAGTCCCTGATATTGTAAAGGATCAACCATTGCAGATTCCAAATTAATCTGGAACTCCAGGTCTTGGTTGTTTCTCGTGGATGGTTTCTACAGTGATTTTGACATAATATGTCAGTGGCTTGCACATGGGATTTTTTATAGGTGACATCCCCATCACCAAATGTAGTTCTGACTGACTTATCACAGTTTTGCAAAGGATGCTGCAAATCCTGTTCCCCAAAACCTCAGGTGATCTGGGCATTTGAGAAAAGATGGGACTATTTTAGAAAACAGATGTTGCTAAGTTGCCACAGTTGGAGTTGCTTTTCTCTTGCAAACTTTAGTTGGTCAAACAGAAACACTACTATAGTTCAAATATGGTGCTACATAAAAAAATTAATTTCAGCTGCTGCCATTTTTTTTACATTTGCATCAGACATATGCAAATTGTCAGCTGCATTAAAGGACATGGTTAATCTTTGCTGACATGTGACTAGCTTGGCAATGGCATCATTGTGGATTGTTTCTCCACCTGTAAATTCACACAAATGGTAGGAAAGTAATCCATGTTATTTAACTTGCAAATGAAAGGCATGCAATGATCATCAAATTACTCTTCCTTGGTCTTGTAAATTGCTATTGGAAACGTAATATTCAGTCAGTTGCAGATTTTGCATATGTTCAAAATCCAGTAATCCTTATCTCCAATCATTGTGTGTTGATTAAGTGCTTTCAGGTGAAAAAGGAACACGAAATATATGGAGGGTCACACAGTAACCATTGCAGATTTACCAACTAATTCATCCTAAGGCTAATCCTCTGGAAGTTGGCAACCAAAATGTGAAGTACATCCTGACCTGGATTGGAAATGAGGAAGTGACAAAGAGCACAACCCCTTCAAGAACTTGAAACTTAGAATATAAAGCTTTGAAGTTCTACAACACTGCATTACAGAAAGTGTTGGACAGCTCAGGGTTCTCTCAAGCAGAACTTCAGCGGTTTAGCTTCAATCTATTTACCTGGAGAGTAATTCTTAAGCATACAGATGGTGGATTTTACTGTAATCCTTAGCAATGACAATCCCCTTCAGAATATCTTACACTGCTGCAACAAGGATAGAACAAGATTATGTTACTGAAAATTCAATTTTGTGAACAACATTGAAACACTGTTCATGAAACTCTGCCATCTTTACCTGCATCCAGGTTAAACACAACCCTCATCTTTTAAGCACCTTTCATTGCATATATCATGTAACTATGGAATTTGTTAGCTATAGGACTAGGGGACTAGGCATGAGACTGGTGTGTTCCCTGAGAATTGTTGAATAATCTATCTAGCACAAATGCCTATAACCAGAGAAATACCCATAGAACACCACTATTCCCATTGACTCACTACAAAAATACTTGCTAAAGCCAAATAATCATAGTACAATGCCAGACAACACAGTATAAAGCTGAGCAGAAGAAAAAACATCTCAGCATAGTGCAGAGTTGTTAGTAGCCTTAGAAGTTCTATGATTTGTCATACTCAATTTGCAGAGCACTTGAATTGTCCCATGATCAGAAAATTTCATACCAGTTTTGAACTTCCATTGGTACCAACACAGACAACATGCAGTGTTTCTGCAATGGCTACAATCCACAAAGAAGTGATGACAAGAACCTGATATAGTTAAATTCAAATCATGCAAGTGGATTATATTTTCTGAAGAGGAAAAGATAATCTGATCATGAGCACATCCATTAAAGAGTAAGCAAACCATTTCTAAAGCCAAGACTACATTTTCTAGCTCATTGTGATGGGTACAAATTGCCTCTCCCATTATTGTCCAATCAAAACATCTCAAGCAACACAAAGATATCTATAACCAAAAACAAAATTGTTTGTGCAAGCCCTAATTAAGTCATCGTTTTGAGGATGACGTGGCATACACACGAGCATGCTCACTACACAACAACCTCCTGCTTTGAAGCTTCCTCAAAGTTCTCTCCCCCTACCAGATCAGGAACATCATCATCATCCTCATCTTCAGCACGTGCACTTCCTTGCCTCTGAAATTGCTGTGCTATCTTCTTCAAATTGACCAAGTTGTCTGGGCCTGCAAGACACTATGATAGTGAAAACCAAGTAGGATGTTGCATCCAGTGGTACTCATGGCAACTCTTCATCTACAAGAGCCAGTCTCTGAACTAGACACTTGCTGTATTAAGCATATCCATCTTCACCGTAATCATATCAATTACCCCAGGGCAGAGCACATTTAGGAGTTCATCTGTATGGCTAGAATGCAAGTCCATGTGAAGTCAAACGTCTGGTAGAGATCAAAGTCAGCTTACCAAGCTGGTTGATTATCCCAGGCAAAAGCTCCTGCAGTTCTGTTTCACCATAGAAAAGTCCAGAGATGCAACATGTCAGATGCCAAAGCCCTGAACCCTAGATCTCCCTTGCTATGCAAAGACTGATCCATAGCTCAGAGCAGGTCATATAAATGCATCCATCAAACCAATCACAGCAGAGACATACTCTTTGTTTGTGAAGGCCCGCTGACAACCCATGTGTTTGCAGCAATGGAGGCTTGCACTGCAGAGTTCAGGGTAAAAACAAAAACAATACAAATGAGAAAAAAGAGTTCAATTGCTGAGAAGTCCTTGGTAGGGAATAAAATTGCAGGCCTTTTGTAACTCCTATTTATTGCATCTCACTACCAGCTGCAATAAAGCCACAATGTCACCAAGATCCATATGCAGCAGCTTCACCTTATGCATCAGAGAGTGCAAGAAAAAGGAATTTGGAGATGGAAGTGTAGGATGTAAAGATTTGCATCTCACTACCAGCTGCAATAAAGCCACAATGTCACCAAGATCCATATGCAGCAGCTTCACCTTATGCATCAGAGAGTGCAAGAAAAAGGAATTTGGAGATGGAAGTGTAGGGTGTAAAGATTTGCATCTCAGTAGCTTCAACCTTGTGCAAGAAGAGAGAGTGTAAGAGCAAGGCATTTGACGATGAACTTTATGATATCTATAAAGACTTAAGAGTACAGAGGCCATATTACCCTTAGGGTTTACAAAGTGGATGACAGTTTCATCAAGGAAGATATTGACTTCTTCAATGCCGGGAATGGTGTTCACTCCCAGCCTCTTTAACGTGCTCTGCAACCTCTTGTCATCCGTTGTGGTGGTCTTGTGCACGGCTTTTTTCTTCCTGAAGAAGGCAAAAACCCACAGTCTTTTTCAAAAGCACATCCAATTTCTTGCTCTCACAATCACAACCCCCCGTGAGCTCTCAGCTTAAAACGAACCCTAGTAGGCTTGCAAGGGCAAATTTCCCCACTCAAGCGCACGAATTCTGAACAAAGCAGCAGCTTGGCTATAACCTGCTAGCTTCCAAACAAGCAAAGCCGCACAAAAAGCTTCAAACCCTAAATTCGTTGCACGAAGCCGAAAACAGAAACTCAGTACATTCTACAGGAAAGGAAAATTGAGAGCGGCGAGCGTTACTAGTACCTTCTGACGCTTCCCTTTCCGCCAGTGCGCACGGCACTGGCCATCTTCATGAGCTTTTCCTTGTTCATGTTGGCGGCGATGGCGTTAATCCTCTCACGCGCACACTGCGAGACAGCGGCAACCCAAAAAAACCACAGGGGTTCTTTCGCCGTGGCGGCGGCTCCCACCCGCTCTACCCGCGATTCCAGCAGTCCACCCGATCCTCCCCCCCCCCCCCAAATTTTTGAAAATTGACAAATAGAGGTGAAAATTTAGAAAAGAGAAGGGAAAAATAACAAATCCTTTTTTATAAATTTTATACCGTAGTAGCCTACCTTGGCAGGTTTGAAACTAATTAAATTATTTGAAGAAATATTGAAATTTTCAAAGAACAAAGATTAATGAAAGAAAAATAGAGAATCTATAAGATTTATTTATTTATTTTCAACATGAAATTTTCAAATGTAATTAATTATTAACTGTACATGTGTTGAAGTTATGTCATGCTTGTACATGGTCTCATACATGATGGTCAATTACGAGCATGCCCATGTACACTTTTAGGGTTAATGTACGGTCTTAAACAATTGTACGTTATTAAGCACTTAGGGTTTTAGTTGGTTGACGATAGTATAAAAGGCCGAGCCCTTTCTTTTTCCCTTTAGTTTTTTTAGAATTTCTTTGTTAGGAGAGTTGCCTCCATAATAAACTAAGATTTTTAGATATTCACAGTGACCATTGCATGGCCACCGTCTACATACATTTCATTTTCTTCTTTCTTTGCAAATCAATATATATATAAATTTCATCTTAGCCTCTTCTTGTGCATAGTATATATATGTGTGTGTGTGTATCTCTTTTTGGTTGATTAGTTTATACCTTTGACTGGCTATAGTCTTTTTGTTTAGTAGAATTTACTATGAATTTACACCCTTACGACACCGTATGTCACAACAGCAACCCTTGTATTAAAGTATGTGAGACGTTAAATACCTTCAATCAAGTTTCGTCCCTTACTCCGGGTCACAATGCCCCACCACCGGGCCTTCCATGTCACACATGTGGGCCCCTCTCATTGTCATCCATTGAACATCTCAATCATCGTCAATCACCTATCATCAATGAAAATTTTACATGTTTTGTCATCAATAAAAAGTTTCCTTGTTTTGTCGTTAACAAATATTTTCCTTGTTCTGCTATAAGTTGAAATTATTTATTTTGTTGCAAGCACAAACAATAAATTTGCAAATGAGGAACAAAATGCAAAGAGCACATTTCAATTTTTTCCCAAAAATAGGCGGATGGGAGTTTTGAAGACATTGTTGATCTTCTTGCAAACACTACACTACAAAGGAAGTAGGTTTAGGGTTTGAGGATTACAATTTTCATGTTCTTCTGTATTATCATTGATTATTTTCAACACTAATTGTTTAAGTACATAAAACATAGGTTTTGAAAGGTTTTGCTCACAAGGAAGTTGTGTTGCATTAAGTGGTGAGGTGACCCTTAGTTTTTTTTGCATTATTGGAATCTATGATTAAAGTTCTTTTATAATAATGGATTTGGCACCTGTGTGAGAACACAACAAGGATATTTTCAACTCTAGCTGAACAAATGAGTCTAATGCCTAGTGCCATTACAACAGGCCTGGTGAAAGCGTAACTTAGCAACACTTTTGTTGCGAACTTCTTTCACCCCAACCCAATAGAATCAAAGGGCCAAACAACGCAAACCAATCCACAATGAATGCAAAAAAGAAAGGGAATGGAGACATTTGTTACAAAAAATGTTGCCCATACATGATTCGATTGTTCAATTGACAAAAACACATCAAGATTGTTAAAACGATAGTTGTAAAATGGGTAGAAGGGGTAAATCTTCCTTTCTTTTTTTTGTCCATGAATGTGTTGGTGAACATGGTGAGCAAATAAACAATTATCTAAGGTTTAAGATTTCCTTGGGTGATTTTCATGCTTACTATTATTGTCTTTGTGTAATGTCGATTATTTTCTAGGTTTAGGTCAGAAGAAATGTAAAGCAAAAGGAAAATAGGAAAACAAATAACATACATAAAAATTTAATGTAGTTGGAGGTGTGGAAAATGTAATGGTGTTTGGTTTTTGTGATGTTATGATGTTATGATGCAAAACTCTAACTTGGGGAATGTGCAAAATTATTCCAATAGTTGCATCCATCTAGTAGTGCAACTTATCAACATTTGTAAATATAGTTATTTCAGTTTAGGGTTTGGGCAGCAACTTATTTGTGAATTTTCGGTGGTCCAAAAGGTAAAAGCAAAATTTACAAATCCATAATGTAACAAAATAGACACCGCTGTGTTGCATTGTACTTAGAGGAAGAGTATGAAATGTTGGCATTGGAAACACACTTTGATGTGAAACGGCTAGGTGTACCAACTTTTAGCAATAAGCCTTCATTTTAATGCAATTTTTGCAAGACTATGTTCAAAGACATGAATACATTGTCTTATCACAAGATGATACATCTTCATTTTTTGGGTCAATGTCAAGTTGTTGATCAAGTAGGTCATCACAAACCATGTGTCTAACTATTGGAGGACCCTTGTTTATTCCATGGAATGTGCTTGTATCCCTAACAATGGCACCATCATGAATGTTAAGGTGTAACATTTTGAATACTTTCATGACATGTTTGCATGCAATCCCTTGTTCTGCAAGTGGGCAATCATGTTGTGGCCACTCATATGACAAAACGTGAATGGTCCATACAACTTTGGGTGTGTGATTGATGGATGCAACATATGCAATTTCCTCCCCACTAGGACATAACAAGACATAAGGATATGGAATATCTTGCACCCTTAACATTACTAAGGCAACAATGCCTTCTTGTTTTTTGTTTTTCACAAACCTAAAAAACTTACATTACACATCGTACCAATAGTGAGTAAGAACATCTCCAACAAGATGAAAAATCAACCAATCAAATTTACGTTCAATTAACCATTCTCTAGAAGAAAAAAAGATTTGTTTCATGTTGCTATGGAATGATTCCATTATCACATTGGTGTCCTACCTTGCATGTGGAATGTTACAATTGCCAACACACCACATTATCGCCTTATGTGTCCAATGGTCTTTAAGATATTCAATGAATTGAGATGCATTGGGGTCTTTGGTTGCCATGATGTCTATTTGTAATTATGCCCACAAAACAAGATCATGATCTAATGGACAAGCTCTTGAATACATGATTGGGCCCAAATCAAATAATACTTTTGTTAGGTCTTCCAATGTTGCAATTTTTTTTATAGCATTTTCTACCCATGCTTTGTGCACATGCTACAAACATAAAAAAAACTTTGGCCCCTAGCCAAATATTGTTGCATGGGAAAACATTATCTATAGAAATTAGTTCTTAGAGTAATTTAATAAAGTGTATGTGAATGTCAAGTAAGCATGAAATATAACATGTTTTAATGGAAACTAATGTTCTACAAAATAAACATAGTTTGTGTCGCGCCCCCACGCCCCCAAGTTCCTTGTGGACCCCCTCGAGGGTCCAAGTATGCGGCAATGCGGAAGCGGTTGGAACTTGGGGCACGATCCCAACTTCTAGCACTAGAAAGGGGTGAGAGGGGCGTGCTAGAAGTCCCGGGAAAGACTAGGAAGAGTGGACAAGCTTGACTCACTCACACGAACCCTCCATGAACCACTCCAAGTGGTTAGTCCAAAGTTGGAGCACCTTTGGTGCTAGGAAGAGCCACGGCCCGGACCTTGGGGAAGCCATCACCTTCCCCCTTGGGACTCATGTTGAATCCTTTTGGTGTTGGGACAAGCCACGGGTGAACTCGGACTCACTTTGAACACACACACACTCCGGGCTCGAAAGTAAGCCACCACCTCATTCCCTTTGGTGGGGAAGCCAGCACCTTCCCCCTTGGGGAAGCCAACCACTTCCCCCTTATAGTATACTCTGTGACTCGCCGCGGGGGTGGCATCCAAATGGCCTTTCTGTCCCGGGACTCCCGGACTCCCGCGACTTTGAAGCTTCATAACTTTCGGAGCAGACCTCCGATCGACTCGCCGTCTAAAGCAAAGTTGTAGATCTCGTCGAGACCTTTCCAACGGTATGTCACACGTTTTCTGAACCCAAGTATTTCGGGTCGATTCCCGACTTTTAATGGTCGGGAGTCAAAACTAGGAAACTCCCGAGAATTTGACTCCCGCCCCTTCTTTTGGCCATAACTTGTGTTTCAGATGTCCAAATGAACAATGCGAGCCCATTTTGGACATCTACATTTTGAAAGCTTTCCATTAATATAAAGAGCGCAACCAGCCATGGAGTTTTGACCCCTCAAAACGTGCTCTGAAGTTTCGGGAGTTCCTCCGAGACTCCAACTCTCACCAACTCCCAATGTGGGAGTTCACTTGGGAGTGTGAGGGTTCACTCCCTCACACTCTCTGGACTCTTTGCACTCTTTGCACTCCCGGGAGCATGTGATGTGCCTCCCGGGTCTACTACTAGGCTCGCAACCTTGCAACCCCTTTGCCTTGGTCGCAAGCCAAAGGTTAGGGTTGCGACATAATTGGTGGGCATGTGACAATCAAGTCCAATTGCATGGACAATCACCAACATTGGGGGAAATGTAGAATGGGAGTGGTGGTATTCCACCAAAAAGCCTTGTATCTATGGTTAGTTGTTCAACTTTCCACTTCTTCTGTTATCTGTAAACTATGTGGTTGCCATAGTTTTAAAGGTGTGTTTGATAAAACCATTTGTTCCATGGGACAAATTGGTAAACAAAATCCAATATTGATGTTATGCTAGTTATAACTTTCAAAGTTGTGGGACAAATGTTCTTACCAATCCAAGCAATTTTAAGTGGTGGGGCAACAACACCTTATTGTGTGGTATCTAACAACCTTCTAGTATTTGGCACTTGTGAAGAAGATGGAGCTGCCAATACCACTGAACCCACATATTGCCTTTGTGGTTTAAACATAAATCAAAAAATTTGTGATGTTGGAGATGTTTACATGGTTATCTATAGTGAATTAATAACAACACAATGTTGCATTTAGTCGTTCACAAAGTGCATTTCCATAACCATGATGGTTGTGAACATTAACTTGTGTCTTGTTGTTAGTCTAATCCTGGCTGGTTTGAACATTTAAATGCTCTAGGGGTGTTGTTGCCATTGGGGACACACTAAATTATTCCCCACTATTTTAAGTCACTAGCAGGATGAAGTTCTTTGACCTAAATCCTCAAATGTCCATTCACTGGTACAAAAGTGGGGTGTAGTTCAATAGCCTAAATCACTATGGGACTTTAAAAGTGAAATAAGTTCATTACATTTTAGTGATTTCACCTTGGTTAAAGTTATTTCACCATAATATGACTATGTAAACATCGTGTTTCACTATTAATTAACATAATTCACCATTATAATTTATTGTGTTAAATATTTTTATTTTTATGTTGTTGTTTTAAATATCTTATGCTACTTTATAATATTCCTTACATTATTTTAGGTTATTTCAGTTATTTTAATTTATACCCTAAGTTATAATAAACTATTATAAATTATTATACCTTAAATTATTATACGTGATTTTACCTTAAAGTATTATAGCTAACTTATTATAGGTCTTTTACTTTAAGTTATTATAAATTATTTTATTCTAAGTATAATAATCTTAAAATCTAGAATATAATATAATGACCTAAGGTAAAATAACTTAGAATAACCAATAATAGCCTATGAAAAATAATATAAAATAACTCACAATAAAATAACTACTAATAACCTATCATAATAAGTTTAAAATATCTTACAATAATTTACAATATAATAGCCACTAATAGAATAACCATCAATAGTCACTAATAAGATAACCACCAATGACTTACAATCTAATAACTGATTATAACCAATAATAACAGATAATAACCATTAATAAAATAACCACTAATAGTCACCAATAGAATAATCATCAATAAAATAACCACCAATGGCCTACAATAAAATAACCAACAATAACCATTAATATAATGGCCATTAATAACCATTAATAGCCTATGATAATTTAACCTACAATAAACACCAATATAATAACTACTAATAACCATTAATAGAATAGACACCAATAGCCATCAATAGAATAATCACTAATAGCCACCAATAAAATAACCAACAATAGCCACCAAAAGAATATATACACATCAATAAAATAACCACTAATAGCCACCAATATAATAGCTACAAATAGCCCATGGTAATATAGCCTATAATATCCAATAATAACATAAGGTGAAATAACCTTTAATAACAACAATAATTTCACATAGCCAAAAATAACCTAAAATGAAATAACTTAGAATAGAAATTTTTTTATAATAGCCACAAATAACCTAAAGTGAAATAACTTATAATAACCAAACATAACTTACAATAGTTGAAAATAACTTAAGGTGAAATAGTTTAAAATAACCCCAAAAAATAATAATAACCATAAATAACCATAAATAGCCATAAATAATGTAAGGTCAAGTAACTTAGAACAATGAAATTAGCCCTATAATAGCTAAAAATAGCCTAACATAGGTAGTATTATTACATTAACAAAAAAAATTATCCATTTATTAAACATTTTTTTTTCCAAATGAATGAACATTGAAATGTTATTGAATAGTGATATTCAAAAAAATAAAATTCAAATGATTTTACACTTTCAAAAGGAAATAAATGTAATTATGTACATTATTGAAGAAAAAAAATTTAAAAATTAAATCATTTCATTTGGACAAAATTTCAATAAGATATGAATTTTCAAAGTTATGTTTTTGTAATGTTTAAAATGAAGTATTTGATAAATAAAATGCAATGTGACACATTATCACAACAAGTGTGATGGCTTGACAGTAAGGGTGTTGGCCTCCATCCTAAAAGTCAAAGGATCAAACTTCACAAATGGTTTGTTTGCGGTCAACAATGGTAAGTTGACCAAATATTTTTCTATGTAGTTCCCTAAAATAGGTGCCTACTTAGGTTGATTACATGGCCTATGTACCTAGGTTAAGTACTGACACATGTCAATAATTCATAGGTTGAAAATCATAAAATTATCAATAATATTAAATATAATATTAAATATTAAATAACTTAAATTTAATTGATTTCCATGTTGCCTAATTAATTAATTAACAAGTGAACTGGCTTGGTAAATTTGTATTTTACTAGGAACTAGTGGAGCAATTCATTGTCCGTAAAAATTAATCCCCGTTCATTAGGGGGTTGATTAGTTTCACCATGGTAAAAATGTCTAAATTCATTCAAAATTTAATGAAACCCAAAGTGAATTATGATGCATTTTGGTGTAGTGATTACAATTTATTCATAACATTGTTGGGAATGTAGAAAATGTTAATGTTACTATTGGCTAATTAAGTGCATGTGGTAAAAGTGAAATTTAATTCCTGTAAAATATTTCACATTACTGTAATAACATATTTTCATTTCACATGCATATGTTCATTATGCCTACCTTAATTTTCAACATTCTTAACACTACCATTCGTTAAAACACCATATTCATGGTTATTTCATATAACCAAAATCTGCATTTCAAAATACATTGTAAAAAAAAACTTTATAAAGAAGATTACATTTCATTTCATCATATTCTCATACTAAAACAATTAAAATTCATTGTAGAAGTATGTGTTTTTTTGTATTAATGTAATCATGAATCAAAATTACAATAGAATCCCATGTTTTGTTGAAAAAAATCCCAAAACAATAATTAAAATATGTGGTATATCAAAAGAAAGTTTATGGTTTTTTACTGCAAGTACCTATAGCTCCTTTCACTTTTCTTTCTAAAACTTTGTGTCTAAGAATCTCCCTTTATTTTCTAGAACTTTCTCCCTTGGAATAATCCCTAGTCTCCTCATCATGATCAAAACTAACATGAATTCAAAATTCAAACCAACAAAGTTCCCTCATCAAACACTATCCTAAATGCCTTGTTCATCCAAAATCATGTACTCATCCTAACCCTTTAACATTACCCTTCTATACTTTGGATTCCATCCCTAAAATCCTTGTAAAATGACAAAAATGAAATGAAAGTATTTTATATCCTTCTAAACATTTGTCTCCCCTACTATAGTTTTGTAATCTCAACTGTACATGAACCAATGGTTCTATATCTACTTATGACTAAACAATTTTGTTTTCCTTCCCCACTAATTCAATTTGTGGTTCTATTTCCAAACACTATATTTTGGATACCTCTTTTTCTAATGCTAAAATAGCCTCCACCTTTTCTTGTTCCTGAATTCTCTATAATTTTCTTTTCTTGACCCCCTCCTCTAAAGTCCTATGGTTTATTTGGTTATACCTCCTCCTCCTGAGCTGCTCTACTTCTAAGGTCATGTGGTTCCATAGTTTGCATTTCTTCCTCCTGAATTGTTCCATTAGGCCTTGTTTATGTCTCTTCATCTTGGCCCGATACCTTTGTATTTGTTTGACTACCATGATGAAATCTGGAAAATTATGTTGATAAGCTTCCAACTTATACTTCAGAATTTGTTCATTAGTTCTATACTGAGCCAGATTCTTCTCCAACTCCTTTGTAAAATATTCCTCTATAACCTCCCACCATTCCTCATATTTTGCCTCAAAATCCTTCATCTTGTTTTTTGTCCTCATCAAGGTATAGTACTTCAACATTTGTTCATAATCCTTTCGTCTTTTCTTGACACTAGCTGGATCTAAATTCTTCCCCTATTTCTGTGCCATCTCCAGCTGTGCTTATGAGTGTTGTAGATTTCTCTGATACTCTTTGTCCTTCATTAACTTCTTTCTTTCTACCTTTGTTGTCTTTTTTCTAAGCTCCTTAGATTGCAATAGAAATACATTCTTCTAATTTATCAATTCCAAATATGTCAAAACATTTTCCTTCTCCTTATTTTCCTTAGTTAGTGCTTTCACTTGACTATCCAAAACCTCATGTTGTTTTTTATGAAGAAACAATGCCTCTGTCCACTTCCTCTCTATGGTTTCCTAGATTGTAATCTTTTGCGTTAAATCTTTCAATTCTTCATCCTATGATTTCAACCCTGTTGTGCTACCCTTGAGCTCCTCATTCGCATCTTGCAGTTTTTTAATGAGCACTTTAATCTTCTACTCAACCTCTACCCTATACTTCCTCCAAATTTCCACATTATGCTTATACCCCTTTTGGAAATCTCTTTCCTTATCCAATTTGTCCTATAACACTACCTTCTCCTTCTCCTTTATAGCCAATTTAGTCTTCAAAGTGTTTACCTCTAGAGTCAAATTCCCCATATTTAGACTCACAGTTGCCATGGTTTGAAATAACTTAGGTGCCTTATCTGTTTTCATTACTTCTGTAGCTACCTCCTCCACAAACTTTGGTGTACTTGTCTATGTTGTAAGATCTATAGATCCTTCTACATATGATCCCAACTCCTACACCATTCTTTTCCCTAGTTCAAATTCAAATGGGAATCCCTCTGGAGATTATGGTCTATTAGGTGGTACTATAGTTTTGTTGGTTTGAACTCTTCAAAAACAGGTTGTGTCACCACTCTCTCCATCTATAGTTTAATATCATGTAAACCTTCATGTGTTTACTATTTTTGTTATTGCAAATGTTGTTCCAAATGTTGCAAATGATGTGGACTTGTAGTGGTCTCCACCCAATTTTCATATACATTTGCATCAAAGTGTAGATGTTTTTCACCCTCTAGAAACCTTGTGTCATGTTCCCTCTTAACTTCATGGCTCTATTCCTTCAACTATTTCTCCATGGAGCTGTCAACTATGGTACCTCCTGCTTCTACTTTTGTAAATGTGTTTATTGTGGAGTTCTCATTAGTGGTATTTCTGTAATCTATTTAGCTACATGTACCATTGTTGGCACTGCAGATGGTTCCACTCTACCCCTCATCATTTTATGTGCCTTTAAATCTACGCTCTCCTACTCCCTTTTCACTCCTAAGCCTAAGGTTCCTCCTTCCTCAATTATGTTCTTCTTCTTAAAAGCACTTATTGGAAAGTTTGCTGCAACTTTCTTTCCATTCTCTAGTGTTGTCTACATCTCCTTAGTTCTTTTAACCTTGGTTGGTGGGTTCTGTGGATTCTCCTTTTGATGCACAAATAGATACTGAAATATTTTGCCAATACCAATGCAAATTAATAAGTATCTTTCTTATCCCCTTTACTTTCCTTAACATATTTATACCACCGATCTAGCTCACTACACAAACTATTGAATATAATTTGTGCCCAATCTACCTTCTACCCCTTTTATGCTCTCATCAATGTTATGGAGAAGCACATGAAGTGCAATCAATAGTACCTGAAGAAATGTAAAGAGGAATTGCCATAGAGGAGATTCTTGGGGAGCAAGAAAAATATGTTCACCCAGTAGACCAAACTAAGGTGGTAGCCACATAAGTATAGGAGCAATCACAACATATATCTACACTTACATAATCAACTAAGTATGCAACAACACCGATTATATGTTAATCAACAAAATTTCGTACATCTACTACAACATCAACCACATCCCTAGATGAAGGTGATAATGGTCACAAAGAGGTTGCTGTAGATGCACAACACCATTGCATCAACATATTCAACCTTAGAATCAAGGGTTATCTATAGCGGAAGGGGAGCAATCCACAACTTAGGGAATTATGCTATAGAATATGTAACTATAGTAGAAAATCAAGAGGAACATGTAGTCCAGTCCATACATAATAATAATTATTTATGTTAATATAGTTATGTATTATACCAATCATAGGATTTTGAAGATGGAATCCAAATACATATAGGGGGGGTAATGTTAGGGGCAAAATTGTGATGTCCCTATTGGACAAGCTGGAAAAAGGGAAATATCAATGTTTGACATGGTGGACAAAGGAGTAGTAAGACAAAGTAGGTGAGTTGATTAGGATTCATGAGCAATTTTGAATTGAAGCTAATGGCAAGAACCTAAGGAAGATTTCTTAAGAAATGTATAATAGATGGTTAAACATTGGAGTATTAAGAAAATTATGCATGAAACACATTTAGTGGTTTTGAAAGAAATGGAGAAGCTCATGTTGGAGTTTTAGATCAATTTTGATGGAGAAGAACATTAATACTATAATGTAATTTTGTTTCATGTTTTCTATTTTTTCTCAATATGATATGGCTTGATTTTGTTTTCAAATCCTTGCAAAGGCAATTAATGTATACACGTATTTTGTAGTGCATTTTGTGTTGAGTTTTACTTTTGATTTTTATAATTGTTGTTATACAAACTTTATATGTTTGAAAATAATAAGTTAAGTAAAGAATTCCATAATTAAAATGTTAGAATATTAACATTTACCACAATTTAATGAGAAAAAACATAGTGAGAAAATGATAGTGAATAAGTGAACATGGCTATCAATAAGGAAATAGGACTTTGGTACTTATTGGCAATCTTTTGTAATGAAAAGATAGAAGAAGAAAAAAATTTGAAAATTATTGGAATGGAAACGTATTGGTGGTGGTGGTGTTGGTGGGAGGGAAAAAGAAAGAGAGCTCAAATTGAAAAATTGCATTAGGATTCTAGAGAGGGATTTGCATTAGTGCCTACTTGGTATGTTCTTTTTCTTGTGTAATTGAAAGAAGGAAATTTTGAAATGAACATACTTTCAACATTGATAATCACATGATGGTAATGTATTGAGGCAACAAGTTGCCGAAAAGGAATTTAAAAAAAAAAATCATTTCAAAGTTTTTTAATAAGAAGAATTTGATTTTAGACAAAAGGATTCATTAGTCCTTTTGTAAAACTTAACACGATTGGTTCATTCATGTTTGGACCCTTTAGCTTTCAAATTTATTTATGAATGGGTACGTTTGATGTTGGATATCGTAGTACAAGGGTTAGCTTTAGCACATGTCTATCGAGTAATTAAGTAATGTTGAATATTCCATTTTGAAAATAAAATATTGCATAATATTTGAAAAGATTCTTCATTTTTCTTCACAAAAGTTGTTTCTTTGAAATTTATTTTTTTGTGAAAATTTCAACATTTATATATATATATATATATAATTTGTGTTGAAGCCCCCAAGGTAATAGTATGGATATTCATGAAACTAGAGGATCAATTGTAGTCCATGGTGGGTGGTGAAAGATAAATAAAAGGAAGAATAAATGAGGAAGAAAAAGAAAGTGTTGTTCCTTTGATTTATCAAAAGGGTATCAAAACAACACATTTGCTTTGTGAATTATAGTTGTCCATGATCCATCAACTTACTTAATGCAATCAATCCCAACATGTTTATGAAAGGAAGTAAAAGCTTTGCAAAAGATATTGATTGTCAAATAAAACATATTATGATCATGGAACAACCAATTGATCAAATTTGCAAAGAGTTTATTGACAAAAAATGATCAAACAACCAAGATTAAATTTGTTTGAAATTGTGAAGAAGATGATATAGATGATGAAAATTATAAAAACAACAAGGTTGCAAAGGAGGTGGAAGAAAAGAAAGGGGGGAAATGGAAGTTATTAAAATGTATGAATTTGATGGAAGTAATCAACATGCACAAAAAGTTACCATAGCATTACACATGCATCGATGTGATATTATCATAATTGTATGCAATTTATGGCCAATTGTGATTGAAGCATAACAATGAAATCCCAAGCTTCATCAAATTGTTGTTACAAGGTAGTTTGAATTTCATAAACAAATAATGAATTGTTTTATTGCTGATACTACATACATATTGGATTTAACAATTTCAATCATTAACATATATATTATCCAAGAATGCGTATGCTCAAATTTGATCCAAAAACATTTGTATTTATGGTATGCCACATACAAAAGATATGGAATCATCCATAATTAATGATAGTTTCATTTAAAGTTGTGTTTATTCACAATGAATTTGCTATGGGTTAGAATACAACTATCCTTACAACTTGAACATGTGCAAGGCTATTAAATGAGAATAACAATGAATAAAATGCTATGTAATTTCTTATCATTTGTTGAAACATTGATTTCTTCCAATTTAAGATATGTGGATAAATTATTGCAAAACATGTGCATATAATATAGAGTTGACCATGTGAGTAATAAAACACATGAAGCCAAATTAAAGTGTAGATATTTGAATAAATTTATTTCAACAATTCATATCAAATTATGTTAAAACTAAAAGTATATAATTTTACAATTTAACACAATGTTTGATGCATTGAATGTTGAATTGGAAGAATTTATTTTTGGCTTGTGTTCACATATGTGTTAAGATAAATAACAACAATTTCAAATTTTTATGGTATTATATTGTGATATTGAATCCAATTAAAATTAAATTCAATTTGTATCCTAGCCCTTAAAATTCAAAGGTGTCCTTTTATCAAATTCATCTCTCATTCCTTCATAGAATTAATTAACTATAATTGGCTGTCAATTTTTTTTGCCATGCTAACTTGTGAGGGTCACATGAATCCCAACTAGTAAAATTAATAGTAAATAAATGGATAACTCCATGACATGTGATAATATAGGGGTGGTTTTAACACATGTATATTGAATAATTCATTGAGTTTGAAGATCCCATTTTTGAAAATAAAATATTTTTTCAAATATTTCAAAGAATCTTGTTTCCATCACAAAAAAAATAAAATTAACAAAATATTTGTTGAAATTTTCAACATTTCTAAAGATAATATAATTTGTGCCAAAGTTATCAAGGTACTATGGTAATCATATTGCAAGGTACTTTGATATATGTGTATTTAGGACACATTGTGTTTGTTGTCATAGGTCTTAAATTCCACTTTGTTGACACTTCAAAACTTAGACCTTCACATAAAAAATTGAATTCTTTTACAAATCATAAAATGGAAAAATCAAGCAAATTTGAAAATATAACCCCTTTCAAACCCAAGATTAATTTTTTACATTTTTATTTTCAAAACATCACATGCTTTAAAATATAATGTAAATGCATGATCCAATTATATTATGTACATATTATATTAAAATTTAATGTTAAAAAAAACCTTAACTATTAATTTTTTAAAACATATATATAAGAATATAATACATGTGATAGAATTTACAACCAATATGAAAAACAAGATTATTGTATTATAAACACAAAAGGAGTTCAATGGTGTAGATGTCAAAGAGGTTCAAATCAACATTGTTTGGGTATATTGTTTTTGATATATCATAAGGTAAGGGTATATACACATTTTTAATTTATTTAACCAATGGGTAAAGGTATATTATTATTTTTTCCCATTAGGATAAGGTTCAAGTACCTTGTATCATATACCTTTAATTGGGGTAAAAAAAAAGGTAAGTCATTGTATCTTATTCAACAAAAATGGGATTTTTTTCACATTTTGGAATTTATTTAGACAAATTTTAAAGGCCTAAATATAATGGGACAATGCACACATTGTGATGTCAAATTACAATAATATAATTGCATAAAAATACTTCAATTTTTTAATTTTTAAACATACATAAAATGACAAGTCATTGAGATCAAATTAGATAAGGTGCCACTTGCCCTACTAAACATAAATGTAAATGTAAAAATCAAAAATTTCCATATCAATAAGCTCAACATAATGATTTAATTGACCATTCTTCAAACTCCTATTTAACTAATGTGAACCCGGTGCATAATGCACCCATGCCCCCCC
>Ga0209611_10005314_pt1 | contig 21634 bp, 21 predicted proteins | sample S1TSphgellanicum_3_FD_187693 | JGI IMG/M metagenome (GOLD analysis project Ga0209611, IMG submission 187693) | Host-associated microbial communities from peat moss isolated from Minnesota, USA - S1T2_Fc - Sphagnum magellanicum MG (SPAdes) (version 2) | ecosystem: Host-associated > Plants > Peat...
TATTCTCCCCAGAGCAACTTGAAGTCCTCCTCAAGATGAATAGGCCCGACTTTGGTGAGTTGGTGGCGGCCCTCAAAACGGGGACCTCCAAGGGTGAAAGGTTTCAACCGGCCAAGCCCGAGAACTTCGATGGTGCCTGAGATCGAAAAGTTGTGGATGCTTGGTTTGCTGAAATGGAAGACTACATGCATGTTGCCAAGGTATTCTCTACAGCTGTCGGTGGAGGCTACATTCAAATGGCTCTTTTTCCCGGGACTCCCGAGGAGGAGTCCCAAAACTGTCCCAGGTTGGAGTCCCGGGACTTTGGTAGTTCATAACTCCCGACTGTAGAGTCCGATCAAGACGAGGTCTAAGCCAAAGTTGTAGCTCTTTTCGAGAGCTTTCTAGTGCCATGTCGCACTCCTTCAGCCAACGTCGAGAAGAGGTCGATTCCCGACTTTTAGTGGTCGAAAGTCAAATTGTCAATTTGACTCCCGACCCTTCTTTTGCCCATAACTTGGGCTACAGATGTCCAAATGGCACATGCGAGGCCATTTTGGGCATCTACACTTCAAAAACTTTCCATTGATATAGAGACCACATCAATGCAAGGTGTTTTTACCCTTGAACTCGAGCTCTGAGTTTTCAGGAGTCCCAGAGCACTCCAACTTCCCACTTTTAGGGGTGTGAGTTTCATCCTCACATTTATCCCAAAGTGAAGTTGCGACACAATAGTATTTGTGGACAAAATATCCAATATTGATCTTTGCAACGTTATTGGACCATGAAGATTGAATTGTTTATATCTCCAAAGTGCTCATATTTTACAAACAATTCAGTCTTCATGGTCTAATTTTGATTTTGTCTTTTACATGTAATATGTGCTAGTGGACTTGGGTGGTTGGACATTTGGACTTGTAATAGGTGGATTTTTTGATATGTTAATGATGTTAAGGTTTATAATGGACATTGGCAAGTTGGGCTAAAAGTGGGTTATGTTCTTAGATTTGCATATGGAGTTTTACATGTGATTTAAAAAAGCGCATCTTGGAATTATCATTGGGAAGAGGATGTGCAATGTGCAATGTCCATTATTTGTTAAAAAAATGAAGGAGCACAACATTTACTATTATATTTACCATGCGGAAATGAATAAACTACATATTGGTTTAAACATGCACACCACATCCAATATTCATTGAAATTATGGTTATAATTGTGAGGAGGTTTATCAATCTAACAATTTAAACTCCTCTATTTGTTATGGTAGCTTGAACAAGAACACATACCCTAACCTTATTTCACTTTGGGAATTAGTGGTCTACCTTCAAAAGAATTCATGAGTTCTTACTAGGAGAATGTGAAAATTATGTAGTAGACAATCTCCCAATTTGTCCGATTGAGGAAGATGTCTCGTCAGATTTTCTAGTTTATTGGAAGTGTTTTTCTCTAGAGACCATTGTAACCAAGAAATGAAAGGGAAAAAAAAAACAAAAACTTGTCTACAAATCTATTTTTTTAGTTATGCTCATTATTTATTTAAAGCCAAAGCTTCAGTACTTTGTATGCCACAACTTTGTATCATGTTGGCAAGACCAACAATTCAGATAATGTTTAAAACATTTTCGTATTGATACAATTCTTTTAGTGATTGACTTTGTTGAAAATTATAGCTTTGAATTTATAAGGTTATTGAACATGGGCTAGAATGTCTGGCATTTGCTTTTCCCACTCATCAGTGGCAGGGGCAAGCAACTTATGCAGGTCAACAGTTAAAACGTAACCATTCTCCTCGTATTCCCATGCATCGTATTCCCCGGCCCATAAAAAATTGAGGATGTTAGTTCGAACATTTGAGGGCATGTCCATCAGGTTGGTGGCTTCAGGCTCTCCCATCTACAAAAAATACGATTATAAGACTGAAAATATTTTTGGAACAAATGGACAGAAAATTGACGCCTCTTGGAAGACCATAAACGCCGATAAAAAATTAACAACAATTCATGATCAACAGAATGCCATCAAAAGGACTGGCTATGCTAAAAAATAAAAATGAAGTGTAAAGTATGCACTAGCACTTGCATCAAGTGACAATATTGGTGCAAATTACTTCAACGAAATTCGCATTTGGATCCCAATGATGAAGATTGATAAATACTCATGAAATACCACTTTTATATTTCAAATGATAAGTCTCAAGACAACTACTTTGTTCAACATTGTTTGTTACTACATTAGCAAAGTGTGTTGGATAGTGGGTTTGAACCCACTCAACATTGGATGTGGTTAGATGGGTGTTCTTTTTAATTCAAGAGTTGAACCCCATGGTATTTTGTTATCAGATACCCATATTTAATAGGTGGGTGTATGATGTTTTGGAGTTTTTTTAGCATTAATCATGGTAAAAGGCCCCATGATGGGCTAAGTGTAGTTGTGAAAAGATTCATTAAACATAACTAGCTAGATTCAAATGGTCCAAAACTATAGAATGTTGAAGATGTTGTTTTGTCATAGAAATATTTATCCTCACAGCTAGAAACTTCATATTCTCAACTGCAGAAGTTAGTTACACTAGTAGAAAATGGCCATTTTGCAATTGGTCCATGCAATTAATTTTTAGTTGCAAGCAACATTTGCAACTAAAATCTTAATAGTCATGTTGGACAAGTCGCATTAACACTAGTCTCAAACGACAATGAATTTTGGATGAAAGAAAAAGTCAACAAAATACGTTTTCATCCTTTGATTAGTCATATACATATTGTTACTTGCAACTAAAATGCAACTTTTTTGGCGAACAATGGGAACAAGTTATGTGTTGCCACATGTCCCAACTCTTAATAATTAAAAATATTTTAATATTATTTTGAAATAATTTGATGTTTAATTTGATGTTTGGATGGTTTAGATTGTGACACATGGTGCAATATAAATTTGTAACGTGGCATATTAATTGATTTTTTTCAAATTAAATTTAAATCCATATTTAGGTATATAGGTTGAACTAAGTACCTACCTACCTAAATACCTACCTACCCATCTACGATAAGCACCTATCTAGATAGGACCTATTTACCTACCTAGGCCAAATACCTACTTAAATAGGTAGGTAAGTAAGTTAGGGAAGTAGGTAGTTAGGTACAAGTACATGAATATTTTTATTTTATTTTGGGTTAAGTCGTTTTTATTGACTCATCCCATATGCCCATCTTTGTAAATATGAAAATACAAAACACCTTGTTAATTAATAAAACTACTAATTATTTAATGAATATAATATTTAAAAATAAATTAATAAACTTACTTATTAATTAATTAACAACTCAATTAAAAATAACTAATTCACTTTATAAACTATCCAACTAACTAATTATTTATAATAATAATCATCTTTTTTTATGATTATGGAATTAATTATATTATTAGTTATTATTGAATATTACTTAATTTATTAGCTAGATAAATATTAATGATATTTTATTTTAAATATATATTATCTATAACAATACATCAACCAATTTACTTAACTAGTAATTGGTTAATATTGAAACAATTAAATATTATATTTAATTAATTAAGAAGTAATCATTATTTCGTAACCAAATGAATTAATATAATAACTGAAATATTATGTATTTATTAATTATAAATATTGACTACTAGTTTTTACATATCTAATAATATAACTAAAACCTACCTTAGGTTAATTATTTTATTATAACTAATCCCATTAATATTTTCATTTATATAGTTAATAATATATATAAATGTAAATATTTAATAATAAAAATAACATTAATTTGATATTATTGTAGTTAATTAGTAGCCAAGGTTAACTATTTCATTTTTACTATTCAACTATTATTTCATTCATTAAAGCTATTTACGAACTATTACAATAAATATTTTATATTTTTAATAAGTAAAATTTCCTTCTAAAATAATTTATTAGATTTCCATTTTAACTAAAACATTAATTATTATAAAATTTTAAAATAATGAAACTAAAAGTAAAATTTATATATAGATAATTGATTATAATTATTGAATTATTAATATCAATTATAAAAATTTAATATAAAAATTTTAATATATATATTAATATTTCCTAGTAATTATTGTATTAATCTAATAATACTTCATATTTGATTACTTATAATAATAATAATAATGTAATTTGTAGTTAGCCTATGTTAATTATTTTATTATTATAATATATTATTATGTCACTTGTTAGAACTATTATGATTTATTATAATTTTTTTCATTTTTTAGTAAATAAAAATTAATTTTTAATACGTACATTAGTGATTTGAATATAATTTAATAACAATAATATGATAATATATTAAGTTTTAAATAATTACTTCAGTAATTATATAATTATTTTTCCTATCGTTCTAATATCGTCATCGTCGTCATCATTATGATCATTATGTAATAAGAAATTATTATTTGAAAATTATAATCAAAGATAATATTGAAATTTAGTTTTTTATCACATGTAATTATTAATAATAATAATAATAATAATAATAATAATAAATGTCATTTGTAATAATTTTAAGCATTATAATCATATGGTTTGGATAAACTTGTAATATGGGCACAATATATTTAGCAGATATTTTACATAAAATTTTAATATACTCAAAATATACATTATTTAATGTAACCATAATATCAAGGCCATTTATGTTAGTAATAATACTTTAATACACATCTAATATGGTTGTTCATATAAATTCAAAACATATGTTTATAAATCTTAATACGTCCAATTATATTCCTTTGAATTCACAAAATACACCTTTGTATATTCATAGGGTTGTAATTAAATTGGTCACATTTGTAATTAATGGGACATAAATTGTTCTTCTTGGATGAAAATTGATCTGAATGTTGTTCACATGTAAGGATGAACACCAAAATAGTCACAAACTAATTGCACTGTAGTCACAAATATGACCAACACAATAAATAGTTGCAAAAATGACCAAGTGTAGTCACATGTAGTCGCAAATAAAGTGGTTACATTTTGACCAATTTCTATTAGTGTTACGCATGTATTATAACATGTCAAAACATTAGATGTTAATTGTCAAATCAAGTATACTTGTGATTCAATTAAAGGGAGTTGAAATGTGCATTCAATTAAATTTGTTGGTGTTGGTGATATCAATAAACTATTTAGAAAAGGCCTTGTTTGCTTCTACTGTTTCTACATGGATTCAAACTACAATAAGTGTGTGAATTTGGCATGGACAAAAGATTAGGATGTAGAAGTTCTCATTCCAAACAATGTTAGGTATGTCTAGTCTGCCAATGAAATTGTTGCCATTGAAGATGAATGGGATGAATTTGGACAATGTGGTGAACTACCTGGAACTTGATGATAACTTTGTTGTAAATGTAAAAGAAGGTAACAATGAAAGCGTGGAATTTTTTTTTGTTCTTTGTATGCAACTTGTACATACTATGGAAAAGGATTTCACATGTGAATGGGGGACTAAATTTAAATCAGGCGATGTAGTTGTTGTAGGGAAGTACTACCAGAAATGGGGCTCCAGTGAAGGTCATTATGTTTTTCTTATAAGTTTTCCGATTGTTTTTTTACATGTGGCACATGTCAAAGCTATCAAAATTCCCTATGCTTCCATGTGACCATAGGATGTAAAACAATGATCTTGCCTATACTTTACCTGATTATTCTTTGGCTGGTATTAGGTAAATAGTTGTTGCTTCTGATTCTGATTGAAGATTTTGAATAATTTTTTTGAATTTTGGCCACCAAGTCCAAATTGTATTGAATTATTATAAAAATTTAATGCAATCTTTTAATTGATGTGGACTTATTCTTTTAACATTACCAAATAAGCTAAAAAAGTTGAAGGTGATTCGTGTTTTATTACATGCCTTGGAGTTTGAAATTAATATTGGATAATTTGAAATCATGATGACTTCTTTTTTTGGGACAAATGTTGGGTAACATTCAAGTATATGTACCATTCATCTTTAATAAGGCCCATAACTTGTTTTCTATGTTGGAGATGAGTGATGCAGTAGGAATGTGGCATTTTAGACATTTTCATGTACAAGCTCCTTTCAATTTTGTGTTAAATGCTACATTGATAGCTTTCACATGTGAGATAATCCTATTATTAGATTTGTCCACATGTATTTTACATTAACTTAGTGACTTGACATATAACTTCCAAATTTATAAATGTTTATTTTCCTTCCTATTTAGTTCAATTGGAATGATTTAATGTTATCATAAGCAATATGGAGTGTATCAATAGGAAGTGGTGTGGTCAACTTGGTTTAACAAATTTGGTGAGTGTTAAGTCTTTTTAGCCCTCTATCCTTTTAAGTGTTGGATGGGTATTTGAATTTTTTTATAACCGTTGGTTTTGATTTTTTTAAAAATTTTAGAATAAAAAAAACTCAGGTTATGGGTATTTGATTTTTGGGAACCACTAGTTTTTGCTATTGGATTTCAAGAATGGTAATTAGGAAACATCAAAAACCACCTTAATACCTGGTAGGGGTTTGATGAGGGTTCTAATGTTTGCCCAATATTCGTCTTTTTCATAGTGGGCATTGTTGATTGTTTGCAAGGTCAATTTTTCATATGCTAGTGTCAAACATGCATCCCAAGATTTGATTCAAGAGTCAAAATGGTGATTAGGTAACTATATCAATTCAAGGAACAAACATAGTTTAACAAAAATAAAATTGACTCCAAAAGAAAAACAAAATCGTGAAAATTCAAGCCTAGGTTTTGTAAACTTTGGATTGGTTAATATATGATCATGAGGAAACATGTTAGTAGGGTTAGGTCAACTTTTATGCTTATTTTCATTTGTTGTTACTCATTTTATTGTGCTCCCACACACATAAAGCATTGATTGAGATTTCTTAGTATATTTATAGGGTGCCATATGCAATGGATGTTTTTTCCACAAAAGGTAGTGCATTTCAAAATGAAAAATGCCCACTCCCTTTTAGAAAATTTTGTCGAGGTGCTTTATGTTGGGTAACGCCCTTGATTAAAGCACTCTCCAAATAAGCGCCCCTTGGGTCCTCTTTTGAGGGCACTTATTTCAAGAATGCTCCTCTCTTCAATTGTTAACCTATAATTCACCTTCTATTGTTATGGTTGAAGCTCCTTTTAATTTTGTACTTTCACTCAATATGTGACCTTACAAAAATGTTTTTCACATCTAAGTTTTAGTTATGAATTTTTTTCCAACCCCACCCATAAAACTGAAAATGGGATTGCAAGGAGGTGGGAGACTATCAATAGCAACCCACTTAGACCAATCAAACTATCTAGCCAATCAGAAACATGGAATAGTTAATACATATGAATTGACTATGTTAATTAAATAATTCCAGGGCTCTAGAAGTTGTAAATTTTTTAGGGTCCCAATGAGTTCTCCTCTTACAAGTTTGTATCATCATATTTCATTATGCAAATTGGTGAAAACGGATATAGGTTGTGCATAACATCGAGATTTTTTTTAATGAGATAACATGGGGGTTGAATTATGTGTTAACTTGATCCATCCAAGCAAATGGGTAGTTCATTTTCCTATAGCCAAGTTCCAACAATGCAAAGATGACAATTATGATGTAATAAGATATAAGTTTTAATCCCAAAATTTGTGTGTTAATGGTAGGTTTAGAACAGAATTTTTCATGAACGACAATGTGGGGCATTGGAAGTTCACATATGATTTTATCTTTCATGACATCAAGTTCACATCTAGATAGTTTGCCTCAGGTGATTGTATAAATTTTCAAAAGGACATATTAGACTTTGAGGAGACTATACAAAAGTGAGTTCTTGTACTATGATTATATGTAGATTTCCAAAGGTACTTTAAAAAGTCAAGATAACATGTTTTTATATATTTATAAAGTAGTGAATTACTACATTTTATCTAGACTCTAGAGGTTGTATAATGTTTGTATTACAAGTATTGATTTCCAATCTATACCTACATACACAGAATACCAATTTCTTACTAAAAATCTCCAATGGGTGTTTTTATAATCTACTTGTACACGCAATTGATAGCTTAAAAGGGCCGATAGTCCTTGCAAGTGATAGATATGTTATTGCCAATATGTCCAAGATCTGTTACTATTTTATCTAATATTGATCTTCAGTAGTCTTAAACCAACATATTTATTGAGCTTAGGTGGTAGAAACGTAGGTTCAAGAATGGATGCATTTTTAAGAAATTGTCTAGTGAGAGTCCTTGTTCATATGGATGTATGTGGACATTGAATGGACAATATGCAAATTAAGTTGTTTCCATTGACCTAGACATATAAATGGCCATTAGGAGTGGAATGGAAAAATGGATGGACATTCAAGATTGTATGGAGATTCAAGACTCAATGCACATTCAAGATCCAATGGACATTCAACATTGTATGGACATTTTAAGAATGGATGGATGGACATTTAGGACTATATGGACATTTAAAATTGGATGGATGGACATTCATGATTGTATGGACATTTGAGACTTAATAGATGGACATTTAAGACTATTTAAACATTTAAGATTAGATGGATGGACATTCAAGACAATTTGGACATTTAGGATTGGATGGACGGACATTTAAAACTGTTTGGACATCCATAATTAAATGTCTTCAAGTGGATTTGTAGTACTAATAGTTTATATTGTGGTCAATTTGTGGACATTTACAACTATTTTCACCAATAACCACAGTTAACAACATTCAATTAGTCTACAAGACTAATCCATGGCAGATGAAAGACTTTAATTTTGGTTAACTGAAACATTAGCCTATAAAAGAAAAAAAACATAATCTAAACTCGTGCATGGTTGACTTTCAAAGTGACAAAAGGAACCACGAGGCTAATATTATAACCAAAGTAATAACCAATGTTGGGATGGCACGTAAGCTTGTAAATGGGATATAATTTAATATGATGATTTAGTCTAAATTACCAAAACTTTTGTGGTCCAAGGACATATATAACTCATCTATAGGGCAAGAAACTTGGTGATTCAAAACACTCCTTGGATCATTTAAGGTCTAGTGTATTTCAAACTAAAAATAAATATAACTCACTACATTTCCAACTTTATTTTGCATAATGTTACATCTTGCAATTCAATAAAATACGAAATCACATGACCAATGTCTTCATTTTGACAACTCCATTTCCCCTAATCAATTGCCACATCACACACAATAAAGGTATGGAGTATATTAGTTGAATTATCTTTATATATTTGCAAGTTTACAAGCATTATAATGCCTCTACAAATTAAAGCTTCCCATCCTAAGTTAAATTGGTGTTGAAGATCATGAATACATGTGGTCTTCAAAAACAGGATCTTACATGGACTTGATATTCAAGTTGAAGCAAGTTTTTCCTAATAATTCCAGCTCTGCATGCAACATGTGGTCACTTGCATTTTAACAATTTTAATCATTATTACAAATTTAACAAATCTTTTTGCTCATCTTCATTCATACCTTTCAGTAACTACAAAATTTGATGTTGAATTGTAACTTCATGACAAAAGGCATCAAGACCATGTCCAAATGTAATCTTCTAGCCATAGAGCCAAAAGTTTTGGCCACATAAAATTACATTGGACAACCAATTTTATAACCAATTATGTAATAAATGGTTATCAAATGCTAATTTGCTTACTTATAAGGAAGATCAAACTTGCCTCATAAAACTTTGACAACCATTTGGTTACCACTCAAAATGGGTTTGCTTGTAGTATAACACAAAATTCCAAAATGTCATCATGAATGACAATTTTTATCTTTGGTCTATACAACCAAAATTGTGAACTGCACCTACATCAAGTTGTAGAACCAAAGATGTTAGCAATTACACCAAGCCAACCCACAACTTGAACAACATCCAAGGTAAAAAAAGGGAGAGAAAAATTGTTCATTATAACAAAAATTAACAATATGCAAAAAATTGTAGAATGTAATTACCTTTGGGATGAGAATTCTACTTTATTTTCATTTGAGTCTTTACATTTGTAGATCTAGTGGCTGTGGTTATAAAAACCTTTTGAGCAAGAGGGATTTTTAGCTTTTTAGCCTTCTTTGTTGGAAATTTTGCAGTTTTTTCATCATGTTCATAGACCTAAAATTTTGCCCTTTGTTAGGTTGCTTTTTGATACCACCTCTTTTACATGGCTAAAATGGAGATGTAATTAGTTCAAACTCTTGGGCTATTTCTTTCATTGGCAGATTTTGAACTTAGGCCTTATTACTTGCTAATGATGTAACTTGTTAAGGGGGTAAGATGAGTATGTGATTTGGGATGAACAAGGCAGTTAGGATAGGGACTAATAAGGGAACTTTGTTAGTTTGAATTTTGAATTCTTGTTACTTTGGATCAGTATGATGTGACTTGGGATGGTTCTAAAAGGAGGAGAAGAAGATGAAACAAGGGAATTTTTATTTTGAAAGAATATAAGAAAAGTTAGAGGTACTTGCAGTAGAAAACCATAAACTCTATTTTGAATTAGCATAAATTTTAAGTGTTGTTTTGAGATTTTTTTTCAACAAAACATGGGATTACGCTGTAATTTGGATTCATGTTTTCAGTAATACAGAGAAGCATAGACTTCTACAGTGAATTCCATGTTCATATTTTGTGTGAATTTCATGTAGTGTTAGATTATGATGAATGAAGTGTAATATTGTTTTTGGAATTTTTTTATAATGCATTTTGAAGTGCAGGTTCTGGTTATATGCAATAACCATGAATTTGATATTGGAATAAATGGTAGTGTTAAGTTTGTTGAAACTTAAGATAAAAATACTAAACATAGGCATGTGAAATGTAAATTTGTTGTGATAATAGTGTGAAATATTCTATAGGAATTTAAATTTCATTTCTACCATTTAGTGACCATCTTGTGGGGATTTTTTTTTTAATGTTCTTTCTTTTAGTAATGGGAAGGTTTTATGCAAATCATGTTATATCATGTAGATGAAAGAGTCCAAATAAGTAGTGTTGTTTTTTTTTCATTCATAATTTTAAGGGGTATGTTAAAAAATATTAGAGGTCTACACGGTTGATGCCTACTATAAAACATCTACATGCTTTGAAAACGAAGAATTGTGAAACAAGATGAATCGGATGGTGACCCGAAGTTTACATCAATAATTGGACTTGGAGGCAGATTGGCAAGTTATTGAAAGATAGATAGAAAACGATTTTGAAAATGGACAGGAATATGCAAGGCTTATAAAAACACCATATCAGAATCTAATGTTAGTTTCAAGGGTCTATGCATTTTATGCGGAAGGACATGCAATCATGGATTGTCCTTTTGTGCCTTTTCACATTAGAGTAGGTATTCCTAGGCAGTGGAATTACCGAATGTGGTAGGAGCATTAATAAATCAACCACAAGAATAGGAATCTAAAATTCCTATAATCCAAAACAGATTTAGAGGCATGGAGTTGGGAAGCTAATTGGGACCACATAGTCGAAAAATTTATTCATTTATTCAGACCAAGAATAGAGAACCAAAAGGGTATTCACATCCACATACTACCCCACAGAGGATACCAATGGGTAACCACAAACTGAAACAATGTCAATCTAAAGTCAACACAACTTCACCAATAATGTCAAAAGTGGTAGTTGTTGAGACCCGGAAATAACATGTTAGAGTAAGAGTTATTCAATCATTTAATGCAAGTATAACAACCACAAGAGTGGGAACAATTGTTGAGACCAACATAGATGTTGTTAGAAGGGGAATATTAATTGGATCTGTAGTAAAATTGGGTAGCGGATTAAGTGGAGTATTAGCATGAAGGAATTTGAGTGGAAGTTTGGCACTACCAGCAGCTACTATTAGAGTTGTTGGCACACTCAAATGGTGTTTACTAATCTGATAATGATTAGTCATGTGAACAAGACTACAAATCGACCATTGATGAACTCAATGGTTGCTGGAAGGTGCTGAAATGTAGATGTCGTGCATTCAAGAGGAGGATATCGAAAATCGATTGTTGCAACTACACCAATTCTTGATCATAGAGATGGCCATTATGTTAGGCCAAACATGGTAGCTTTTAAGTATCCTGACTTCATAAAAGATGCTAATCCAAATGCTCATGTCAGAGTGTTCAATTTTATAATAAAAAAAAATGCAAAAACTTTTGAAGAGTATATCATCAATGCGTTTAACTATATGTTAAAAGATATGGCATTGGATTAGTGCCATAATTACATGTTAGAATTTCCTAATTGTATTTTTTTGGAGTTTACTCATGCATTTTACAAACATCATTAGAAGACTTAGAATTATGAACAAATATACATGGAGCTAAAAAACATGAAATAGGAGGAAACTCAGAGGGTGGAGGTTTATTATGAGTGGATTCAAAAATTGGTTCATGGTTTATAAATACCAACCATAGACAATTTTCTAACTACTATGTTTATAGCAGGTTTATAATCATACCTCAAAATTATGATTGCAGGGATGAAACAATCAACATTACAACAATATAAAGAGGTGACAATGTTGTGTGAAGAAGCAAAGAGAGCACTGCCAATACCATAGAATATCAAATAGGTAGTACCAACAAAAACGCAAAATAATACAAGGAAAATTGACAAACATTGCATAAATTATGGGATGACAAATCACAATGCGAAAACATGTAGAAAGAAGAAAGAGTAGACCATGGTGGCAACCATAAAGGTGACATAACCAAGTCAAAAAGCACACAAGACATTTTCATATGCATGTCACATTTGTGGTTTGAATGGCCATAAAATGATAGATTGTCCAAAGTTTGTTGAGATGTAGAAAATGTTTCATGGGAAATCCATGACAATAGCAGAGGTTCAACATGTTGTTGAGACACAAACTATCATTGTGGATGTGAATGTGGTGGATGTTAATATTACCACAAGAAGTAAAGTAACTAATGAACAAGTTTTCAAGGATAGAAAGCCAAGAAAAGTAAAGAATGTTGTTGATTGGGAAAAAGAAGATTGGTTGAAGCAATCTATGGTGGAGACAATTTAATAGATTCAGAAAAAAAAAACCTAGATTGAAGGGCCATCCATATCCATGGAAGGATGGAACACAACCTAGTTAGGTATGCCAAATACTACTTCTGGAAGCACATAAGTTTCAGGAAGTAATGAGTTCACAAGGGAAACCACTACTAGAAATTTTGTCTTTTGCAACTTGTCTTATGCAACTAAAAAATCTCACATGTAACTATTTTGGAGTTGCATGCAACATGTGCAGTTGCATGCGACATATTTTAGTTGCAAAAGACAAAATTTCTACTAGTGAACTGATCACAATAGAAGAGAGTTTTTTGGACATTAGTAAGCATGTGTTAAAAACAAGTTATTCTTTAAACTTAGGACATTTTTAAAAAATAGCTCTTGAACTAAAGAAATATCTTTGGCAAAAGTTGAAACCAGAGAAAACTTATAATGTAAGTAAAGCAACCACAAAGAAACAAGTTGGTTCTTCAGTACCTGAAGTTGGGATAGCTACTATAGTAATAAATAATGGTAGTTATCCAAGTATAGATTGGGAAGAATACAATAAAAAATGTGTTGTTGGATGGAGGTTTTAAAATTAATATTATCACAAAATTGTTGAGATTGAGGCATGAGGCTTCCAAAGCTTGAACTTGCATCATATAATTTGAAGATGGAAAATTAAACAACCACAAAACTAGTAGGGTTGATAAGAGATTTAAAGATATATGTTCATGGCATTCCTTACATAACTATGTTTATTGTATTTTAAAATAATGTGGTAGATTCTAGTTATTCCATGTTGTTGGAAAGACCATGGTTGAGGGATGTTAAAGTGGCACATGATACAGGAAGTAACATTGTTACTATATAAGGGAATGTTATAACTCAAATAATTACAATTACCAAAATTTGGGAAGTGAAGTAAGAAGACCAAAAGTGTTATTGTATTATGATTATTAGAATGGCATCATAGATGATGAAAAAGATATCATCTTTGTTACATAGCCATAATTGTTCTCCATAGGAACAATTAGTTTACCTGAGTCAATTTAACTTTTGAAAACCATAGATGTGGGGATCATGGATATAGCTGTGAAGACGAGTATTTCAAAACAAGGATCTGAAGTCCAAAGGACAAATAAGAAGATACTTGGCAATAGATATGAACCAAAAATAGCTTTGGAGGATAAGGTGTATCTAAAGATGTACTACAGACATCAACTAGGGAGTGTTGTAATGGATGAAACTTTAGTAAACATCAAAACACAAGGATTATAGATAGTTGGATGGACATTAATTGAAAATCAACAATTGATGAAGTTCAATATGGGAATTGATGCAGAACCACTGACGCGCTCCCAAGTCCCTTGTTGAACCCACTTGAAGGTCCAACTATATAGGGTTGCGAAAAGTTAGGACTTGGGGCCTGCTCCCGACTTCTAGCACTAAAAGGGGGTAGAGGGGCGTGCTAAAAATCACTGGATTAGACTAGGAAAAGGGACTAGATTATCAAGCTTGAATCTGCATCCAAAACCAACCACAAGAGGGTTAGTTAGCATTCGGGAACACCTTTGGGTGTTGGGACAAGCCACGGGCACTTTGACACACAAGACTCACCACGGCCCGGACTCGGGGGAAGCCACCACCTTCCCCCATATAGTATTCTCTGCAGCTCTCCGCCGAGGCTACATCCAAATGGCACTTTTTTCCCAAGACTCCCAAGTTGGAGTCCCGAAACCGTCCTGGGTTGGAGCCCCGGGACTTTGGGAGCTCATAACTCCCGACTACAAAATCCGATCAAGATGAGGTCTAAACCAAAGTTGTATCTCTCTTTGAGAGCTTTCCAACGCCAAGTTGCACTCTAGAATCGGACATCGGGAAGAGGTCGACTCCCGACTTTTAGTGGTCGAGAGTCAAACTGCCAGTTTGACTCCCGGCCCTTCTTTTGCCCATAACTTGGGCTGCAAATTTCCAAATGGTTCATGCGAGGCCATTTTGGACATCTACACTTCAAGACCTTTTCAATGACATAAAGAGCGCACCAATTCAAGGAGATTTGACCCCTCAAATCGTCTTCTGAGTTTTTGGGAGTCTCGGAGGACTCCAAGTTTCCCACTTTTGGGAGTGGGAGTGGGCAAAGTGGGGTTGCGACAACCACAAATGGTGAAAATTAATGCATACTTGGAAATTAGCGTGGTGCTGGAAGTGGAGCAACTATTGAAGGAATTCAAAGATGTTTTTGCATGGACATACAATGATCTGAAAAGGATTCCACCAAAGCTAACATAACACATAACTGAATTGGACACTACTATATTGCCAACGCATCCAGCCATGTACATATTAAATCTAAATTATGCTACAACGGTCAAACAATATATAGATAAGTTGTTAACAACTAGATTCATTGAATTTGTAAAAGAAGCTACATGGTATCACCCATAGTCATAATACCCAAGAAAAATGGCAAGTTGAAAATATGTATAGATTTCATAAAACTAAATGTAGCCACAAAGAAGGATCCATACCCATTACCTTTCATAAATGACATGCTGAACACAATAGCAAGGTATGAGGGATATTCCTTCCTAGATGGATATTTAGGATATCATCAAATATCTATAGCATTAGAGAACAAGTACAAGACTACATTTTTTACATATTGGGGGGCTTTTATATGGAAGGTGATGTTGTTTGGAGTTAAAAATGGACCTCTAACATATCAAATAGTGATGACCAAAACATTCAGAGAGTATTTGGACAATTTTATGAAGATATTCCTAGATGATTTTATGGTGTATAGTGATATTGAGAGTCATTTGTAGAAGTTCAAACTATGTTTTCAAAAGTGTAGAGAATATGGCATTAATTTGAATATAGACAAATGTGCATTAATGGTATTTTTGGGGATGATCTTGGGTTTTATGTTTATAAGGAAGGGAAACTACCAGATCCAAAGAAAATACAAGCAATCGTAAACATGCCACCACCTAAGAATCCCTAATAGATTCAAGTATTCAATGGGATGGCACAATTTTACAAATGTTTCATAAAAAACTTTGCTACGATTATGACACCTATTACTAAACTAACCAAAAAGACAAAGACTTTTTTTTGGACAAGGAATATTAAAAGGTTTGGGAATTGATTAAACATAAGTATATTGAAGCATTGATACTGATATCACCAAATTGGTAGGTGGAATTTCATGTTCATATAGATGCGTCCTTGTTAGTTATGGGGGCTATGTTGTTTTAGAATGTAATAAGGAATAGTGATCAACTAATAGTCTATGCTTATAGGCTTTTGAACAAAATAGAACACAATTATAGCACAAAAAAAAAAGGCTTTAGCAATGGTTTTTTGTTTGCACAATTTTAGACATTATTTGTTAGGCAATCAGTTTGTTTTTATGTAGATCATATGGCATTGGTTTATCTAGTTAACAAACCACATGTTTCGGGGAGAATAACTAGATGGTTGTTATTGTTTTTCGAATATGATTTCACAATAGTGTATAAGCCAAGTAGAACTCATGTCATTATACATGCATGTCAAGATTACCGAATAGTATAGAACCCATAGGTGTGCCTAATCAAACCACAAATGCAAGTTTGTTTTATATAAGGCCTGAGTGGCTAAATTATGTAAAAGAATTTTTAAAAATAGGATAGATTGAAAACACATTATTAGTGTAGTAGAAATAGAGATTGGTTAAGAGAACAAAGCCTTTTACATTGAAGAATGGTGAATTGTACAAAATGGGCCAAGACAATAAACTATGATGATGTTTGACAACAATAGAAGCATAGATGGTGATGAAAAATTTGCATGAAGGACCTTCAGGAGGGCATTTTACAATTGAAATAATGTAAAGGAAGATATTGGATGTTGGATATTGGTGGCCAACTTTGTATAGGGTCATGCATGATTACTGCAGCTCTTGTGATGCATGTCAAAGAACAAAAGGATTGGTAACTCAAACTCTTGCAAAGTTGGTCACAAGCCTTCCAAAGGAAACATTTATGAAATGGGGATTTGATTTTGTGGGGCCAATTAAGCCAATAGGGAAATATACAGGGAACAAATATATTTTTGTTACCATAGACTATGCTACTAAATGGGTGGAAGAAAGAACATTGAGAACCAATACAGTAGTAGTCACAACAAAATTTCTATATGAGTGCATATTAACTAGGTTTGGATGGTCCTTTAACTATAGTCACATACCAAGGAGTTCATTTTATTAATGATGCCATCAAGTATTTGACAAATTATTTTTTGATGAAACATGCGAATTCTACAACTTATTATCCTTAGGGGAATGGGCAAGCTGAATCTACTAACAAAGTACTTGGGACACTATTGACTTAGTTAGTGAAAATAGAACATATTGGGATGAACATTTGTCGACAGTGTTATTTTCATATAGAACTGCATACAAAGTAGCAACATGGTATACACCATATTAATTGGTGTATGGATTACATCCATTAATGCCCACAGAGTACATCGTTCTAGTTGTTGGTGGAGATGAGAGAGACAATACTCCAATGAAAATTTTAACTAGTAGAATTATAGAGCTCGAGAAGTTGTAGGAAACTAGAATGCAAGTTTAAAAAATTGTAGGAATTCAGTATTGGAATAGAGCATTATGGAGTCAACAAAAGAATCTGAAAAAAATAGTTTAGTTTTAGTGATTATGTTTTGTGGTTTCCAAAGGGCAATAAGTCACACCTAGGGAAGTTTATTAGGAAATGGTTTGGTAAAGTACAATATGTGTTGCCAAATAACACTATGTTATTAATGACCATCGAGAAGTTTGAATCTAACCCTATGTTGGTCAACATGAATAAGTTCAATCTTTATAAATACGTGGAATCTGAAGTTTAGAAAAAAATAACAAAAAATGTCAATATATTGGGAAAATAGTGCAGGTGGAGTTAAAAGGCAAAACTTTTGACACAAAGGAAGACGATGAAGGATGTCAACTACAGAAACCACAAATGAAGAATGATGAAGATAAAAAAAATCACATATATAGCAATAAACATAATCTTTATTTTCGATTTTCGAAAAAACAATAATTGTAATAGCATGGGATTTGGGATGCAAAAATCTACAAATGATATGCTAGGAGTATTGGCTGAAATCATAAGCAATATTCATGTGGTCATTAGCAGTATTCACATAATCATCATAATTATGGGCATAATCAACATAAAAATCGGTACAATCACCAAATGTTTTTTCATAATCAACGAATAAATGGGCATAGTTAGCAAAAGGTGTATAGGGTGAATGAAATGGATTCAATATAGATAATGTAGGGCGATTACGGATGTGGAGTAATTAGAAGATGAATTATCCAACGTTCATTCATAATGACAATGTTAAATGCTTCCATGTCGCGCTACAAGGGACACATAAACTTGTAATGATGGGTTGTATTAATTTTGAAGATCATGCATTAATTAAAAAACGACATGCATATGAAAAAATGAATGTGACGGGCGAGATGTTCAAGGACGAGAAAAAATGGGGTAACTGTCGAAAGCAATTTGCGTTTATTATTGGAATTCACAGCACCATGAGTGTCGAGAGTGCAATTGAAAAACTACAATGAATAGCAAGGGAAAAGGAAGCGCAAAGGAGTGAATACAGATGAAGGTAGGAGGAGGAAGTAGAATTGTTGATAAGAAAAAAGTAGAATAGGAGTTGAGAAGAGCAAAAATAGGAGTGTTGAATATTTAGCCATTGGCTATAAGGTCGTTGCCACATTCATCATCATCTTTGAAATGTGTAGAAGGGAAGGCGTATAATGTGAAGATACAATTTATGTAGACGATAATTCAAGACATAGCTATAATTAGAACATTTGCAATTGATTTTTTTGTGCAGAAGCAGATGATGTTAGCGTGCAAGAGAGTACATAGGACCAAGAGCTACATCACTAGATCTTGTGTGCATTAAAGAATGAAAGGAAGATGAAGTTGAAGAACATCATTTTGTGGAGGCACAGATAGTGCGGGATGCAAGGGAGGAGAACATTATTATGTAGGAAAAACAATTATTCATAGACAGTACAACAATTGATAATACATCAAGCCATAGAGGTGTAGACAATGGCAAAAACACAACAAAGGTTGATGGAGATGGAGCAGTATGAAATGGAAACAATAGCGAAAAAAAGATGTGCCATCCTAGATAGAGCTACACTTTTGGAGAAAGGTATTAAAATTCTAGATCCTAAGCATTTTATGTGGACATAGACAAAATAAAACTATGATAAACATATTGAACAGATGGAAAACTGGAAGGATATTTCTACGAAAGAAGACTAGGCTTCTAAAGTAGGGTTTGTGCCTACCCTTATAGTATACTCTGCAGCTCTCCACGGAGGCTACATCCAAATGGCTATTTTTCCCGGGACTCTCGAGTGGGAGTCCCGAAATCGCGTGAAATAGGACTCCCACGACTTTGGAGCCCCATAACTTTGCAAGCAGACCTCAGATCGCAATGCAATTTAAAGCAGAGTTGTAGCTCTCGTCGAGAGCTTTCCAACAATATGTGGCACGCCCCCTGTAGCTAAGTAAATTGGGTCGATTCCAGACTTTTTGTGGTTGGGAGTCAAACTGGCAGTTCGACTCCCGGCCCTTCTTTTGGCCATAACTTGTGTTTTAGATGTCCAAATGAGCAATGCGAGCCCATTTTAAACATCTAAGCTCCAAGAACTTTCCAATGATGTAAAGAACGCCACAAGCCATTGAGTTTTGACCCTTGCAATCACTCTCTGAAGTTTCAGGAGTCCACCGGGACTCCATCTCCCAAAGTGGGAGTTGCCTTGGGAGTGTGAGGGTTCACTCCCTCACACTTTTTAACACTCTCTTACACTCTCGGGAGTTTGTGATGTGACTCCCGGACTTCTTCTTGGCCCGCACCCTTACAATGATTTTGCCTTAACTCCCGGGCTTCCTTCATTTTGGCCCGCAACCTTGCAACCCCTTTGCCTTGGTTGTGAGCCCAAAGCTAGGGTTGCGACACTTTCCCCCACTAGAAGAAGAGGTCAATGTCCTCATTGACACTTAGATTTTCTTTCAACAATTGCAATTGCTTTCTTTTGGATCCTTAGCCATCAAATGCCAACTCTTTGCGGCTGGACCTTGCCTCAAGCTAACTTAGGCATCCCCAAGCTTCCAACACTCTCTTGGCAAGTCCAAGGGTGTCTCAACAGAAACCCTCCATTACTTCGTCAAAAGACCTAACTAACTTAATTGACGAAGCCCTTATTTGGTAGGCCATTCTTTCAACCTTCCCCTCATGAGGAATTCAAGCCAAGCCTAATCTTGACATAAGCTACTTGACATGACTCCTTTCCCAATCTTGCACCTTGATCATAACAATCAAGCCTTTCTTAAAGGTATGCTTATCAAGGTACGAGAAGCGACGTTTAGGCTTTGCAAAAGCCTAAGTCCCAAGCTACGCACGAACGGGGTCATGATTTCTCGCGTTGGCCGCCACTACCAACCAACCCTTTGGGATGCACTTTGGGCATGTGCATGTCCCCGTAAGCTCACCCTGCTTGCCTCTTCTTTTGGGACCAAGATTTCTTTTAGCCCCCAAGTAGGAGTCCGATTTTAATTTGGGCTTACGCAAGAGAGTTCCATTTGTCCATGCCACTTGACAACCCGCCCCTTTCTAACATACCATTATGTTTGTGATGCAATCTCTTGGAAGTTTCAAAACTTAGCCTTTATTTCACTTATAACTTGATGTGGTACATTTGTGTAAATTTCCGCCCCCTAAAAGAAAGGTGATGTCCTCATCACGCTCTATGTTTCCTTTGTTTTTTTGCCGGTCTATTGTGGAATTCTTTTATGGCTTCTTGGGCATGTTCCATGTCGGACTCATTGACCTAAGATGCCTCTATGGGATGGTATCCTTTTCACTTGACCAAGTACTCCCGCTCTCGCCCCCTTACTCGCCTTGACTTGAGCGCGGCCTCCACTTCAAATTCCGGTTCATTATGAACCAAGTCCGGAGGGGGCCTTGAATTGCGCTCTCGATCGGGCCATGAAGCATCACGAGCGACCGGCTTCAAAAGCGAAACATGAAATATGGGATGAACCTTAAGATTTTCCAGTAGTTCTAATTTGTAAGTGTCGGGAAATTTCTTTTCTAACACTTTGAATGGACCCGCATATGGGCCCAAGAACTTGGGGCTCAAACCTTCGGGCAACCGGAAATTCTTGATGTTCAACCACACTTCATCCCCTTCTTCAAAATTCACCTCTCGTCAAGACTTGTCCGCAAAGTCTTTGTACCTTTTATGCGCCTTTGCAAGATTGACCTTGGCCCTTTCCCACAAGTGCCACCTCTCTTCATCAAGTTGTGTGACCATGGGCACTTCCTCACTCGCATCACTTGGGGGTTGTCCAACCCAAGTTGTGGGCACAATTGGTGACTTGCCCATCACCATTTGAAATGGGGTGGCCCCCATTGCCAAATGCTCCGAATTGTTGTAACAAAACTCGGCCAACTCCAAATGGTCCACCCAATCTTGTTGGTCCGCCGCCACATAATTCTTTAAGAATT
>Ga0209611_10005315_pt1 | contig 21633 bp, 19 predicted proteins | sample S1TSphgellanicum_3_FD_187693 | JGI IMG/M metagenome (GOLD analysis project Ga0209611, IMG submission 187693) | Host-associated microbial communities from peat moss isolated from Minnesota, USA - S1T2_Fc - Sphagnum magellanicum MG (SPAdes) (version 2) | ecosystem: Host-associated > Plants > Peat...
ACCACCTTGGGTGAACCATCCATGGTAGAAACTAAAAAAATGTAAAAAAAACCCCAAAATTCATCCTAATTCCTAATCGGTGGGGAAGGGACTACTAATAGCAAACCACCTGGACGAATCATTACGATGGGCCAATCAGAAACACTGAGCAGCACTCACTCACTCAGATCATCATATTTATTATTATTTTATTTTATTTAGCAGGTGCACAATGTTGGTATGCCTTTCAGCAGCAGCAGCAGCCACCACCACCGCAAACTCTGCTTATTATACTGAGCCCAAACTATTTCGGGGGCCAAAAAACGGGCATGTTTTGACTTTTGTTCATCCAATTTTACTGTGCAGCATCGATCATCTACTGAGCACCATTGGAGATGCTCTTACAAAGGTGAATGTACCTAGGGTAGTGTGAGGGGGGCAGTTTGAGGGTTCAAAGGATAATGAGTTACTGACGTGTTGGTATATGACTGACTCAGTTTGTGGATTAAGAGTTTCCAATAGAATAGTGCTTTGGTAGGCGTGTGTTTTTAGAATCTTTGTTTGTGGCCAAATTGCTGATCATCCATAGGAACATGTAGAAAAAGTGGTGATCATCCATAAGAAGATTTAGCCAAATCTGGCTATAAATAAAAAATAGTATAAATTTTTAATTATCCTTCTATGTTTTTGGCTACACAACGAAAACCAAGTATACAGATCTGACATTTTTTTCTTTTTTTTCCTTTTTTTTTCCCCTTACTTCTTTGTGACTAAAAACCTCCAAAACCACTTTTTTTTTTAATTTTTTAATTTGAGTTTTTGGTTTCAGTTTTTGGCGAAATTTGGCTAGTGAAAAAAAACATTTGGTAGGAAGCGCCTGAAACCATTAGTGTACCCTAAGCCATCAGTGTACTTAATGTGTACTTAATGTATATAAGTCACTCCACACACCACCCCTTCAAGGGAAACCTCCATTTTGGTTAGATTTGAGCACTTGGAGACTTGAAATTAATCTTTTCATTAATTTTTGGACTTTGGAGACTTCAAATAATTTTTTGAACTTGAAGATTTAAACCCTAATTGGAGATTCAGGTTTTTTTTCCATTAATTAATTTTTGGGTTAAAACAAGTTTTTTTCAAATAAAAAAAGATGTTGAAAAACTTTGAAAATTTTAAACTATAATAAATATGTTTTTTTTTGACATTTTAAAATTATGATAATCATCTCAAATTGTGCTAAATGACTAATACGAATATTAAGAAATTCAAATTAAAAATTAGTTAATTTAATAATAGGTTTTGGTTTTGGTAAAAAACTTTTGACCTTAAACAACAATTGTGTCATAAATAGTCATTTTTTCAAAATACTAAAAATAAATAATTTTTTTGATAACGAAGTTTGATGGTAAACATATTGAAATGATAATAGCCTATTTACTCACCTTCTAAAAACACTCACAACTCAAGAGTTATGAAATTTGAATTTTTAAAATTTTAAAATTGTGTTTCCAAATTTTAGAATTTCAAAAGTCCTTTACCACATGTAAATGAGGTGTAATGTAGATGACATAGAAACAAAGTTGGAGCTTATGATATAAGAAATGAAATCCTAAAATAGTTAGCATATTTTGATATGATTTGAAATTATGATAATTGCTCTAGATGACACACAAAATTTGGTAAAATTCACACTTTGAAAGTTTTATATTTATTCAACAATGACTAGTACAAAACATATGGTATATTGGAGCAACTATATGTTTTTTTTTAACAAGTTGCAAAAGGTTTCATTCAAAAAAATTTATATATGGAAAAATGAAAAGGGCTACAAAAAGACTTGCAGTTCTTTTATTAAGTAATCCCATTGGTTTTTAATAATTCATTTTGACTTTTTTACTAATTAGATAAGTTCTAAAAACATGTTATCATTAAATGATAAATTTTTCTTGAGATGTTATCCAATGACACAACATTTTTAAAAAAATACCATTATTTTCTAGTAGTACCAAAAATGTGCCCTAATTGTCATGACATTTTTGGTTTTAATTTTATTGATTTTCAATGACAAAATGATTCAATATTCAATAACTCTTGCACCAAATGTACTTGATTTGTGACAAATTGATTATCATGCCAATCCAAATTGCATTTGATTTGTGACAAAACTAAGTTTCATGTTAAAGTTCGGTTAGAGATGAAACTACGAAGATGATGTAATATTGATTTTACAAATGAAGTTTGTCATTTAGGAAAGATTGTGAGAGTGGTGTGATTTCCATGGCTTGGAATGATGATGATGATGAGTTGGGAGTTTTGACCAAATGGAAGATTGATGCCTTGGTTGGTTGTGATTCAATAACCTCTTGTGGGTGCACAAGAAAATATTCAAATGGTTTGCTCCCACAAGAATGAGAAAGAAAATCATGTGTTATGCACCCAACTAGAGATATTCCTCCCAACAATTCAAGGTCTTCCTTGGTAGCATTGAAAATTAGCATTTTTGCTTTTTGAACATTGTACACACCTCAAGGAGGTTGGTATTTTCAAGTGGGTTGATATTTTCCTCATTATCAAGGGACGACAACAATAACAACAATTCCAAGATTTGTAGTATTGGTGGCAATCTATTTGCATGGGGATGCAAAAAATAAAACACGACGTGGGTAGGTAATGTTTTAATCATAAACAGTGCACCATTCAACAAAATGTTTTTTGGACAATCTCTCAAATGGTTGGATTTCATAAGTATGTAAGTATCATTTTTTGTAATACAAAACTAGTGAATTCTCATATTCCTTTCATGGTTGTCAAGAAATTGCAAAAACAATGAATTGGCACACTAATATACATAATGAAAATCTCTCATTGTTTGAAATGGTGAAACTTTGCAAAATATGACAAGGTATTTTGCCAAAATAGATGTTGAAAAACCATTGTACAAAAGTTGCAACATTAGCTTATATCAAAAAGTTTGAATATCATTGATCATGAAATCTATACCATGACTTACATAGTTTTTTATTATGTACATGAAGGGCGTGCTTGCAAATCAAGTTTGGATTAACCTTGCAAAATTCTTCATGGTCATCATCATCTTACTCCAACAAAAGTTTAGCCATGAATATGTGTTACATTATGGGAATGCATGTACACCACCACCATCACCACCACCACCATCTTATAATCTTAACAACAATACATTTTTTTAATACAAAGTTATTTTACTCTTTTTGCCATACTAAGTGAAAAAGAGGGGCCTTTTTTCCTACACCCACATTGTTTGCACCAAGTTTTCTTGGATTGACATCAAGGACTATTTTGTGGTAAGCTTATGAAATAATAAAATATGAATTTTTTTTTATGCCATTTGGGAAAAAATGGAAGTAACTTCCTTTGGAAGAACATTGTTGCTACAATATGTGAAAGAGGTGGCATGTCAAGTCCCACATCAAACATTGCATCAACTACCATCACATGTGATATCATGTGATTTTCACCTTACGCACCACATCAATTGCCTTGTCATTCTATGCATATATTCCATGCAAATATATGTGCTACATTGTTAGAAGGAAAATTAATCTTCTAATTAATCTAATAGGACAACCTACCAAATTAGCTATTATTTTCATTATTATAGGAGGTGACTTTAACTAGATTTAACGAATGCTCCAAAAGAACTATATGGCAAGTTAGTTGTCACTAAAAGTGGGGTTTGGAAGATAAGATTTAGAGGTTTTCCATGTTAAAGGTTGGATTATTGGATCAAAACTTGAGAACTAGTCTTTATTATTTATTATAGCAATTCAATAATTCAAAGTTATTGATAGTAGGTACAAGTGGTTGAAAAATCACTATTTCCACTATTTTTGAACATGTTGTAATTGATTTGCTTCCATTAAAAATATAAGTTAAATTGAATTAAGTGATTAGAGGTTAACCACTAAAGTAGGATCTTGGTTGATTTTGGAAGATTTCTAAATGTTTAAAATGACTTTGATTGTCACTTTTGTAAATGGTATATAAAAGTCATTTTAGACAAGGGTCCAAAAAGCAAGGTCCAATGAAATTAAACATTCTTATTGGTCAGGAGTTTTAAATTGGTCCAAAGGTCTTTAGATGAGGGTCAAGTACCAAGACAAATCAAATTGTGATTTAGTTTACATGGCATTCTTTTGGAGGGAAAGCCTTGGTTTGGAAAAAAAAAAAAAAAACTTAAAGAAAGGAGAGCTCATGGTTTAAAGAACCAAATTGTAAGGTAAGGTCCAAAGTTGGTTATTTCTTTGTTTTTTGCTCATTTTTTAAAAAAAAAATCCTTATTACTCAAACTATGTGAGAATGGAAGACATGCTATGGATTGAAAACATTGTTGAGAACACACCAACTCCCCCATTTGTGACCAATTCTATAGTTGACATGGTCAGATTTGTGTATTTTCACAAGGTGGTTGCTAGAAGGAGTGCATGGAATGGAGGTGAATTGGAAGGTTGAAACGCCAAAATAAAAAAACCATGAAAAAAGAAAAAGAAAAAAGAAAAAAAAGACCAAAGGTTAATTTAACCTTCTCATGTGGCAATCACACATTTTTGATATCAGATCCTCAAATTGGACCCCAAGCCTTTAGATACATTCATTGTATCTCAAGAAGAAAATGTTTTTTTTAATGTGAAGAAAGGTCCAATTCAAGGTTCAATTTGCTTCAAGTTGGTCCTTGGGCTTTTGGTCTTTTAACCTTGTTGAAAATAGCCCTAAGATTTTAAACTACTTAAATAGTTGTTTAGAATAAGGAAGAATATGTGGAAATTTGTAAATAGAAGAGTGTGTGAGGGTGTATGTAGATTAGATTTAAGCAAGGATTGTAATAGTGATATTAAACTATTTTAACAACTTTATAATATTGTGTGATGGTGAAATAAAGGTGAAAAAAATGGGTTATATTTTAAAATAAGAAATGTGTTACCTAGGGGCAAATATGTGTTGAAGTTGTTCTATCCATTAATGTTCATTAATGGAAAAAATACTTCCAAACAATCACTACTAAAGTTAAGTTACACTACTAAACTTCATGCCAAGGATTATGGTGATTCCTTCCCAAAAATATAAATTTTTCATAATAAATCGAAATCGATCATTGTTGTTTGATCCAATAGATATTTAATTCTTATCTAGGTTACATAACTATTGTAAGACCTATCCCCTTGAGATCTAGATTCAATAGCTTTTCTCTTTTATTTTGATTTTCATATTTAGTAGTCATATGGCTGTTGGAGTATTTTGACATTTGAGTTCTTTTGGATATAGGTAATAGTTCAAAATTGAATGAGATATTTTTCATATGTATTTATATAAAAGCAACTTGCCTATTTTTACATATGTATTGACAAGTTGTTTTTACTCAATACAATTACTTTATTGAAATTTGCCCACCTAGGTCCCTAGAAAGGATTATTTTTCCATTGTCATAATTTGAAGGGAAGGATAAGAAAGCCAATGGTTTATAGAAGATAGGATTATTTGGGTGCCCCCATTCCCCTTTGCCATGTCTAGATGATGTCCATTAGATGTTCTATTGGAAAGCAAGTGTGTTGTTGTATTTTAATATTATGAAAGAATGGAAAAAGACCTAGTATGTATTACACATGAATCCCAATGGTTAAAACCTTAAGCGATAACCATCCAATTCACTTGGATGTGGGAATCAACCACCTTAGAAACGCCCATGGTATTTTTCATCCTATCTCTAATACTCAAGGGTTAAAATTGTTATGGATTAGGTTTGGTTTTCAACCTAGAGGCTTTATAACCCAATGCCATTATTAAAAGACACTTCCCAATTGGGGCTTGATTCCATGATCCTTTGAGGAGGTACTATCCTTATCCATTAAACCACAAGATATATTTTTAAGAAGGTCTTGTAGAAATTTGCTATTTAATGTATACATGGTAGTAGTTCACTATTGTTATGTATGAATAACTAACAAACATCTTCAACTTCCCACAAGTGTAGTGTTGTGGTCTAATGGTGGAAACATTCCTCGGACTCTTGAAGTTTGTGGGTTTTGACTTCAATTGAGAATTGGGTCTGATACCCAATTGTTCTCTAATTGATGAGAACCATTGTAATTGAAAATCATTATTTTATTTAATTAATAAAAAATTTAAACCCATGGATGGGTATACAAATTTTAAAAATAAAAAGTAAAAAATCAAGAACTGAGTTAGTTCACCTAAAAATTTGTAAGAATTGACCCTAATTATTATTTTAAAAAAAAGTGAGAATCACCCAACATTGGTATAAGTTGGTCCTGAAAGGAATCAAATTTCATATAAGAAGGATCTAAGTTTTGGGAATGAAGCAAATATTGGATCTAATTTGGTCTCAAGGAAGGCAACAAGGCCTAGTAGTAACCCTAACTAAATTTGAAATTTGAAATACTAAACTCACTCTAACATTAGAAACCTAAGTTATAATGAAATTCAATTGTTGTCTTACTAATAGCTAGTGAGAAGGGGAGTAGAAACTTGGAGCTCAAATTCCAAACATCATGTCATAAAAAGGAAAAGTTTGTATTATGCCTACTTGGGTAGTACCACCCTCAGAAGAAAATTGAAGTTATAGTCATCACATTGTTGTCTGATGCACAGGAATCTGGCAATGGTGGAAGCCCCCTTATTGTTAAGGATGATTAGAGTTACTTGCTTGACATGTAGACTGCAATCATGATACCATTGAGGAGTTCACATTGTTGGCTACAACCTCGACCACAGCATGCATCTCTAACCAGCTGGCTGTGCTGCATTGTAGCTCCAGATTTGGACAATGGCATCAGAATCATCAGCCTTATAGAATTTGGGCTTTGCTTAAGATTGTTTATGCTATAGCATCAATTGGTTGACATCAAGAAGATATGCCCTGCATTTGAAATTTGAGATGATGTGCAACTTTGGCAATGCTATGAACTTTCACTTATTGATGATGGGGTTTGTGGATGGTGGCAACAGGGCAAGGGTATTGTAAGCTTACAGGAGGGAAAGGGTTTAGTTAGTCAAATCTCAAATCTGAAGGCTGCTGCAGTCCAAAAAGATAAGTCATTGGCACAATTGAGGGAAACGAAGAAGGGAATGAAGGATACCTCGACACAGTGGGAGATACAGTTGGAGGCACAGTTGACAGCCAAGCTTCAGGATCAAGCTTCCAGAAAAAGATCTCAGAGGACTTATTTGTGGAGGAGACACACCATGCAGAACAATGGGAGAGAAAACTAAGAGTAGAGAAGAATATTCCTCATTTTTTGATTCTGGATTTTGGAAATCATTTTTGGAACAGGAGCTTGTAAACCTTCTCTTAAGGAGGTTTCAGTCTTGCTTTTTGTATGCTCACAATGTAAGTCCTGCAAATTGAAGATCCAGGTCCAGGAGTTCAATCCACAAGAGCGGTACTTGCTTGCAGTATCAACAACAGTGAAGAGTCTCTCACTTGTTCAGGGACCATCAGCAGTAACATGTATGGTCGTGACTTCTCTATCACAACTTCCCCACTGACTTCGTCAGTTCCCTACAGTGGGTATAGGCCAGTGTAACCACTAACCTGCGTACTGAGTTTCTGTTGCACGTCTGGAAGCAATGGGAAGACTCCACCATGAAACTGGCCAGTAACAAACAACAACACAAGGAGAGAACACAAAAAAGAAAAGAGGTAGAAAATGAATAAATAAGACAGACACACAGAAAAAAACGTAGACCACAACATCTGTTTTAACAGAGAACAATCACAACAATAAGATTTGACCACTAAAGCACAAGGAATGCAACAACTCCATTCTGCTCAGGCATAGAAAATGGAGTCACCAAATGAATTCCAGTCTTTCTGATGCCATTATCACTATTTCTCAACATCAGCCAGCATCAAGAAGTAACATCATACAGTCTTTTGCCCCATGAAAGGAGAGAACAGTGTATGTACCTCAAGGCACCTTTGCAGCATCCAAGGATGAGACGAGAAGTGGTCCCACCTGGACAAGCAATTTATACATAACCCATACACACAAAAAACAAGTTGGAGCACCTGAAACAATGCGCCAGAGCCAAATCAGATTTAACTACAAAGCACCGCATACTAAAAATTGAGGCCATGTTGATGGCAATGTTTCCAGTTCTGTTAGCTGCAATCTGCAAATGAGTTGAAGGTCTAAGTAGACCCCCCACAGAGATATTTGAGCAATTGTTTCTTCTGTTTTCTATTACTTGGGCCATACCATTTGACAGGCCAAAGAATGGCAAACTCAACAGGGTTAAAAGGCATCCCAATCCTAGACCAAAATAACCAAGAACCTAACTAATAACCAATTTGATTGGACCTCATAAAACCCAGTAAAATAAGCATCTATATGAGGTGAAACAATTACAGTTCACCTTGAAAGGGCCAGGGTAGATTCATTTCAATCTATGAATCAATACTAACTGCAAGCATGCACAAGCCGGATTAGGAGGGCCCACTTGCACCTTATAAGCCTAAATTAGAGCCTGTATGCCTAATTGCTGCATCTCTCTTAGCTTCCAGCGCCTGTGAATGTCAAATTCTTGCATTTCTCCAGGTATCACTTGTTGCATTGCCCATGCATAGTGCACAGTGTGAATTTCATCCTGCCACAAAGGATGAACAGCATCAAAATGTGATACAGCAACAATTGGCACTGTACCTGCAGATGAAGGTCCTAACAAAGTTTGCAGAATCTGTCACAGTAACGGTCAAATACACACCTTAGCTCCTTCTGTAATGTTGCCATCTCTGTCCCGTGCACAATAGATTTGTTGTGTTTGAAACTGAGAGAGAACAAAAACATTCACATAGCCATGTTACTCTTTAGAACTCTATTAGTGAGCATAAGAACACCTACTTCCATCTGCAGTCTCAGAAGGTTGTCATTAACAATTTGTGTTTCTCTCATTGATCACATTTCATGCAAATGCTTCCCTTCCTGACAAAATCAAATTTTTGAATAATCCACATCTCATGCTCTTGGCATTCCATATTGCAACCACCAGCCCATGCATGGATGAAGCATAACAATTGTGCTTAAGTTACATCTCCAATGTGTTTAGAGTAAAGAAACAGTCAGCAACAGGCAAATGCTGGATACAGGTACTCACAGCAACAATAATTATGGGTGAATTGCCCAGCAGTTTGGTATCTTTGACTTCAACATCTGAAATGTGCAAAATCTGTTCCAGCAGACAACACAGTAAAAACCTCATGGTGGAATCCAATGCAAGGAGAATAGAAACCATGGTGAAAGGAATGCAGACAAAAACCTGTGACATGTATGAGTCTCACCTTATTATCTAAGAAAATCCCTTGGCTCTCTAGTGCTTGCCTCTCAGCCCGACAACGTTCCACTACCTCCCTACTACACCTTTCCCGCAACACATTCAAATCACCCTGCCACATAATATCAACATTAAAGCTCACATGTCATCCAATAAGAAAACCTGCAACCCTGCACACCAGGAACTTGATGCAACCTACATGAGAAAATACCAGTGACTAGGCCATGTGCACCAGATAGCAAAGTCCAGGTTTGCTGCATCATGCAGTGAGAATCCATGAATACAAAAGCTATGGGATGATCGTGTGCAGTCTGCCAGACCCCAGGGACTGACATCCAGCAGATTATTTACCTTAAGGTAAGCTCGAAGGACTGGCCTAACATCTTCTTGCACCTCCAAAATGAACTCTGTAATTGAAAAGGACCTGACCCATATCCACAACCAATGAAGGACTCAGATACAAGGATAAAAGAATGGCAAGCAAGGGTTTCCCATCTGACTGATGAGTAAGTAACATTATCTACTTTTGATGCACCGATTTCTTCTACTGCAGGTTGCAGATGTTGCATACCAGGAATTTGATCTATGCAGGATTTACCCAAGCTAGCAATGTCATTAGACTAAAACCAACTTAGCAAGCATCCTGCCAATGAGCTGTTGGGTGTAGACTACTTTGGCAGTAGCACTCAGTCACCAGACCTCACATCACAAAGTTTCCACTCAACTAAAGACATGTAATTAGTACCAGACTCAGGCATTGAGGACTGGATACAGTGTGAAAATCATTCTGTATACATTAGTCAGGCAGTGTTGGAGATGGTGCAAGACACAGAGACAGTGTAAATGCATGACCACAGTACTAATTCAACAGGACACAGACAGTGTAAATGGATGACCACAGTACTAATTCAACAGGAATCAGCTTTGTGATGACAGAAAGGTCCACCTCGATCCATAAAGCACAATCCATTAGAAAATCGAAAATGAACTCACGGATCATGTTGTCGAATCTCCCGCATGGCCACAGCAGTGGCCGTCTCACCAAAAATTGACTCATTTAGGCTGCAAAAAATGAGATGACAACACGCTTAGCAGAGCAAACAACAAACATTGGGCCAAACTGAATCCAAACAATCAGACAGGAAAACATTTGACTTGAAGTGGTGAAGAAAATAGAATGAAGGAAAAGTTTAAACCAGAGGATCTTGTAACCCACCAAACTTTCAAGAACCAGAAAGATTGCCATGTCACACTCAAATGTATGGAACTGCTTTTCTAATGTACACTGATATGCAACATTACAACAAACTAGTCCCAGACTCTCCAACAAAGACAAATGGTAAAACGTACTCTTGAATTTTGTGCACAACAGGACTGTCACTGGTCTCCCATCTTTCCCGCAAATCCTCTGCAAGCTGCCAGCCACACCAAAGAACACTGCGAACCTTCAATACAGAAGCAGAAGCTCCTCGGATGTTGCAGATGAAATATAGGTCAATTTATTCAACAGGACATGAAATCAGGCTCATTCATAAGAAGAAGTGCAGAAGAAATCAGAGCAATCTGAAGCTTACTTCTTGTCCTTTTGTGACCACTGGGTGCTCCTTCACAGTTCTGAGTTGTCTAAATGCTGGATGTGCCCGTGCCTGCAAACCCAAAGACACTGCTATTAGCCTTCTTCACAAGCATGGACAGAAGTCTCAAGTAGTAGCAAGTAGATGGACTCCAAACAAACTAGAACACTGAGCTTCAATCAACAAAAGAGTGGATCATTTTTCTACATGATGCAGCATGGTGCAAACATCATTAGAGAGATTGAAGTAAAACATGACAACATCAAGCACAGATAACCACAAAAGAAAGCAAGAGAGGAAAGAAAATGGAGATGGGTAGGGTATTGATTCCAGTTTTTCTTCATGGATTGCCACAAAAGAAAGCAAGAGAGGAAACAAAATAGAGATGGGTAGAGTAGTGATTCAGAGTTTTTCTTCAGACCTTTTCTTTCAAAGACTCCCACTGTTTTTCCCATCTGGTTGTCTTCTTCACAACAGGTACAACAGCAGTCACCTGTGTATTCTCAGCTGGTGGTGGTCCTGCAGCAGCAGCAGCTCTGGTTCTTCTCCTCCTTGGTGCAGTGTTGCTCAATTCTTCCCTTAGAAATGAGTAACTGGTCTTCATGGAGTCTACAAACTTTGTCTCCCTCACTTTGTGAAAAGCGGATTCCGCAGAAGCTGTAGCAGTCTGAAACCCTTGACTAACAGTAGCATAAACCGTCTTTGCTGCAGCTGCTGCGAATGACTCTGCTGCTGTCTGAGCTGATGAAGAAGACTGCTCTCTTCCTCCTGCTGCTGCACCACCGCTTGAAGAAGCCTTAGCCTCCTGTTCTCCCCCTCATACAGCAGAACACAAGAGAAATGTTTGAACTTGCACAAAATAGAAAGAAATCCATGCCCTAGAGATTCCATATCCCTTGACCGAAAGATTGCTGTATGCAATCCTCTCAAGACATGTCTGGGAGTCAGAATGCTTCCACAAAATCCCTGTTGCAGGCAGGCTGTTAAAGACGTAGGTAATACATGCTGCCATGCGAGAAGACGAGCGAGAAAACGCATTTTGAAGCAGAAGAAAAAGATCCCGAAGCAGCTGCAGAGGCAAGAAGAAGAAGAAGAAGAAGAAGAAGAAGAAAGAAGGAAAAGAAATAAAACCTGCGTCCATTTTGCTGCGGCGGCCTGTTGATCGCTGCTGAAGGCGCGAGAATGCAGCATCCGCCGGCCGCACCACGCTTCTCCGGCATCGATTGATGATGAGAGAGGAGGAGACGATGATGCAACAATGGCAGCAGAGGATCGACGTGACGATCTTCCAACGAGACGCGCGATGGCGACCGATCTCGACATCTCTTCTGCAGTGCCAAGGTACGTAAGAAAACTGCCGATCTCTTCTCGACGAGAAACACAAATCTCTACGCACAAAAACACATACAACACTACTGCGTGCACAGTCGCACGGTGAAGAGGGTTCTAGGTTTAGGTTTAGAGGGGGAGAGAGAGAGAGACGGAACCTCGACTTTTTGTGTGACTTCTTTCCCACATCTTCTTCGCATGTTTCCTCCGCAGTTTCCACAAGCGAAGCGATCGGTGAAGACGACGACACCGACATCTTCTTAAGGAGTTTCTCAATTCGCGGCAGTGAAGGAAGGAAGATCAGCTTTCTGCAAGATCCGTGACTGGCAGCAGCAGAGCTGGGAATACATCCGCTAACTTACTGACTGATTGACCGTGGAAACCTCTTCTTCTTCGATAGGTATCGAGGAAAATAGGGAGGGAGTGTGGAATCTTCCTCGCCGTGGTGTTGTTCGCACAATACATCATCGGTATGCATCTTGTTGCAGTGGCGTCTATTATGATGGCTTGATCTTTTGCTGTCGGACAGACTCGAGGTTGGAGCAAGAACAAACGGTGATACGATCTTCAAAGAGACAGGTACTTCATCTTCTTCTCTGCACCGATTTCCGTTGTCGCAAGAGTTTTGAAAGAGATTATGCTTCTTTACTGGACCGAGTTGCTTCGTTGTCGCAAGAATTGTGCAAGAGATGCTTCTTGTCTGGACCGATTTCCGTTGTCGCAAGGTTTCTGAAAGAGATCCGTCTTCTGCTCTCGACCGACTTGCTCCGTTGTCGCAAGAGTTCTGAAAGAGAAGCTTATTTTCTGGATCGGCTTCCCTTGTCGCAGGAGTCTGAAAGAGGAGTTACCGCTTCCATTTTGGATCGGCTTCCCTTGTCGCAGGCGTTCTGAAAGAGGAGATACCACTTTTTTCTGGACAGACTTGCTCCGTTGTGGGAACAGTTCTTGTTTTATATTTGAATTGTTCGAGAACACAGAAGTTCGATTTCGGTGTCTCTTTTTATGCGTGACCATTAGCTCGTGTTCTGGAACGAAGGAAGAAGAAGAAGAAGAAGAAGAAGAGGGGAAGGAAGAGGAGGGCTCTGTTCTTGTGTCGAAGAAGAAGAAGAGTCGGTGATAGTTTATGACCGAGAGAGAGAGAGAGAGAGAGCATGCCATCTTTTGTGCCTCTTCTCTCATACGGCAATCCAAACGCAGGTGTGGTTTTCTTCTTCAGGGCCACAGGGAAAGTGCTTTCTTTCTTCTTGCAAGTTTCTCTTCTACTCCTGCATTTGTGAAGTGAAGATTGTCTTCTTTTTGTTTTTGTGTTTTTGTATTTTTTTTGCTGAAAGATGTGATGATTTCTGCCCCTCACAATATGAAAGCTGCACACGTGACCACAGCTGCTCCCGAAGAAGAGAGATCCGGTGAGAGAGCTTGTCCTTGCACATCACCAATCACTCCCGGCGATGATGGATCTCAACTCACTCTTGGTGAAGAAGGTGAGAAAACTTCGACCTGTGTGCAAGGACAGGTGCAAGGAAATGCTGCAAAGAGACTTCTTGCAGCCAAAAGGAAACCGGTGAAGACCAGAAAGAAGGTTCCCAGAAACCATGTACGATAGCACACACACACACACTCTCTCTCTCTCTCTCTCTCTATGTGTCTTCTGTGTTTGTGCGTCTGCTAGCACATCAATGTCTCACTCCAGATTTTCAAGCATTTTATCTTCTCAGTTGTTATTTGCATCAAGCTCAGACAAGCAAGAATTTGTTTTGTTTGTGCCTCATTTCTTTGAGCTCTTCATGGGGACTTATGTTGCCAGTTGCTGGTTTGGCAGGGGTTAGGGGCTGGGGAATCGATGCATCCAGAAGGTGACACAAGCAGAGCAGTGCAAGAGAAGCATGAGCAGTCCTCAAATGAGGTTGAAGTCAAGGCACAACATTATTCACGAACATTGCGGGTGGTTAAGAAGGCAGTGCTGGAGGTGCAATTACTTCTCCTCGATGGGATCCAAGAATACTCACAGCTACGGGCAGCTGGGAAGCTCCTGACGAAGTCTGAGTATGCTGATGTTGTCACAGAGAGGAGCATTTCAAAGCTTTGTGGGTATGCACTATGCAACAACCACCTCTCGGCTGAAAATACTCGAAAAGGGCGGTACCGGATCTCACTTTCAGCTAAGAAAGTGTATGATATTCAAGAGTCCAGTCAGTTTTGCCATGTGACGTGCCTTATTTCTAGCAAAGAATTTGCTAGCTCATTAGTCAATGATCGGGATGCTGTGAAACTTGGCAAAAGTGTGCCTGAGATTATCACTGCTGTGAGGGGCTCAAAGCCTTCCAAATCCAAGTTAGCCACATCAAAAGTTTCAGGAGCAGATCCGTCTGGAAAAGTGAGCCACAATGAACCTGATCAATATGGCAGTGAATCTGCAAGCTCTTCTAGTGCACAGGTACCCAAGGCTATAAAAGATATCAAAGGTGCCATTGATGTTTCAAATGTGGGAAATGAATCATGTACATATTGCAGTGCATCTGCAAGCTCTTCTAGCACACAGGTACCCAAGGCTGTAAAAGATATCAAAGGTGCCATTGATGTTTCAAACTTGGGAGATGAAAGAAGGGATGCTAAGCAAACAGATTTGGTCATCAAGGAGCGTTTGCTTGAACAAGAAATTCCAGCAAATTTCAACTATGTGGGTCCCTCAAATGCTGTTGAAGGCTACATACCCAAAAGATCATATGGTCAAGTTCCTCAAGTGAAGGCTGTAGTCAGAGTTTCCAGTGAGGGGAAGAATGATCCAAATGCATTGCCTGAATTAGTTGAAACTTCCATAAGCAGCTCAAATAAGGAGGCAGAAATGTTGGAGTATGGGGTTCAGTTTTTTGCCAATGAGGAGAATGGAGATAATTCACACATTGCAGATTCTATAGCTCATTTGCTGAAAGGGAGCACAGATACAGGAACTGCCAGTAGTCTAGTGGACTCTTCAGAAAAAATGATTTTGGCCTCAGAGGAATTAAACAGCCATTCAAGGGGTAGGAATAAGTTTGTTGAGAGCTCTAAGAGCAGCTTGCAAACATCTACAAGCAAGGAGTGTGCTGGAAAGGCTGATCTTCAAAGTACAGAATGTGATGCGTTAGCAACTGACATCTCTCTGAATACAGGTAAACTAACTGGAACCTTAAGGCATTCCAAACTTTTAATCAAGTAGATGGTTTGAGGTCCAATAGTGAAGTTTATATGCTCTCTGAGCACAGTCAAGAATGCTGTTCACCATGCAACAGAAGTTATCACCTGCCTGATTGTAAGTTTTGTAGAGTCCTGTTTCAGATCCATATGGTAGTTTAGGGTTTGTCTGCAGAACTGAAATCTGTTGAAGTCTTCTCCAGAGAAACTGTCAATAATTGCAGTCTATTGCAGGCATTTATAGTTAGTAACAGGCTATATTGTATGGTAGCTGGTCACTAGTAACTACCATCTGTGTTGCTGCTGAAGGTCTCTGAGCATGCATGTCACTGTCACTGCTGTTCAAATCACTCATCAGTTTTGGTTCTGTTTTTGTTTTGTCTGCACTTTAATGTTGGGTTTCCTCTTCTTTCCTGTTACTGGCATGTTGTCAGATCTGAGTTTATAACCTGAGCATCAGGTCATCTCGCAACTCTATTAGATTGATGGAAATCATAAGTACAGAGAAGTCATAATACTTACAAAGATATTGGTAACAGGCTATTTCCATTGGTTAGGGCATATGTTCGTCAATTTTTTCATATTTCTTTATGTGCATAGAAACCCACTTGTTGAAGTGCCCACTTCTGCTCAAGCTTGTGACCATGTTGATTATCTGGACACCTGTCTTTATTTTCAATTTGTTATAGTTGTTGGGTCTCCTCCTCACCTTCATGCTCTGGGCATCTAATCTATAAGCTCAGTTGAGTACAGCCTGACCACCTTCTGGTGTACAGATGTGGAAAAGGGAACCATGAATTTGAAGTCAGCTTTGAAGAAACAGAGAGCAAGGCAAAAGCATGGTCGGAGTGTCTCTTGGGTGGATGAAAAAGGTGGTTCAATTAAGGAAATCTCTTGCAGCCCTGGAGTTTCAGAGAGTGGGAACAGCAGCAGTATAAACACAATTTTGGATTCTCTGTCTGACCTGGTAATGATCAAACCTCCTCCACAACCCTTGTAGCTTTCTGGGTGCTAAAATCTCTCTCTTTTGACTAGGTTCGTATTCAATTTAAGATGGCAGAGTGGAATCACCTTGCACTTCATACACTGCAGAATCATTTAGTCATTTCTGGTTCCAGGTTATTGGAACTTGGGCCTTTGTCTGCTGAGACATTCTGCTTGTGGTTTAAGTTTGTCGATGCCCTAATTCCAGACCAGAGTGGCTTTTGAAGATTTGACTGTATGTTTTTTAGCTGACTATATTGCTTCACTTTGTGCAGACTATGAAAGATGTATCTGTCTCAATGGACAACAACACCAACCTGGGAAATGAAGGTGGAAAGCAGGAGAGATTAAACTCCCTCCAGTCAAGTCTAAAGAGTGCAAGAGAAGCAAGATTAGCATCAGCAGAAGCTGTAGCTGCAGCTTTGACTCAAGCAGCCACAGCTGCAGCCACAGGGGAGCTTGATGGTAATGAAGCTGGTATGATCATCTTCAGATTTGTTCACCATTCTGTGCTTTCTTAAGCATTTTACTAACATTTGCATTCAATTCACATACAAATGTTTCTGCCAATACACTTGCAAAAATCATGTATTGTTCTTTTGGAGAGCTTTTGGTAGCAGCTTTTGGTCCTGCATAAAATGCTGTCTTGGGTTTGCTGAGTTTCTTTCAACCCAGTTGGTTTGCTCTTTGCAGTGGCAAGAGCAGGGCTCTCAATTTTATCTGCCACCCACAATGCGAGTGTGGCAGCAGAAGTGACGGAGTGTAAAGAAAGTTTTCATTTGGCCCAAGATGCAGATGAGGATGAGACAGAGGAAGAAGAAGATGATGATCTTATTCAGAAAACACTGAGAGAACAAGGTGAGATGAGATGGCGACAGGTGAGGCCTGATGACTTTGAAGATGAGGATGAGGATGATGAAGATGGATATTTAGGTGCTCGCAACGTTCAGTTCCACCCTCCACCAACAGGATTCAAAGCTGAGGTTGGCATTTCCTCTTGGTTTGTCATGAAGTTGTACTCTGCTTATTTTCAAGCCTGTCTATCTCCTCACTGGCATATCCAAACTCCTCATTCTGTTACAGTTCATATAACTGGTAGTAATGAAATTGGTTCCTGAATGTAGGTAGCTGACGGTGCCTCTGACATTGATCACACCAAATGGTGTGATTAACTGCAACAGTGTGCTTATGTGGTTTATATTTGAATCTCAGCCATCACTGTAGGAGGGACATTGATTGTGCTGTAGTGATGGGCAATTTTTGGTTGATTTCCTTTCTCTAAAGTGGATTTATTGTGGAAAATTTGCTAGGTATCAATGTTTGGGACAATATACATGGCCTTTGAGGGGTGGATATCAGCAAGGACAATAGCTCACATATATGGTAAAGAATCTCATGAAGAGGACAAATTCTTGTCAGTTGGTGGTAGGGAGTATAGCCGGCAAACCATGGCCGGCGATGCTGTCTCTGTTGAAATTTTGCGCTCGTTTTCTGTCTGTCTTTCACGGGTGCTTCCAGAAGTGGTTCATGAGTTTCACCTCTCAACTCCAACATCAACAATTGAACGAGCTCTGGTAAAATATTCCCATTTCCTGTAAATCTAAAATGCTTTTCTAGCCTGATCATGGGGTGATTAAAGTTTTGGAACAAACTTGGAATTGAACTATTTCATGTTGCTGAGGGATCCCTACACAGGTAAAAAAATCTGCAGTTTTTTTAAGGCCTATGATACTTACCAACTACATTTTCTTAAGTCAGAGCTTTCACGGGCTGGATATTAAATCATGTGATTTGCACTTTTGTTTTTGTTTCTCATTAAAATGCTGCAGGGTCGGGTGATAAACACAATGAGCTTTTATGAGGCCTTGCCACCGTTTGGAGTAAAACAATGGCGCCTGGTGACCTTGCTGTTATTAGATGCCCTTTCTGTGCAACGTTTACCTGGAATTGTATTGTCAAACAACCGAGCCATTATGCGTAAGGTATTACAATGCATCATTTTCTTTATCCTTGAATTATGCATCCTTCATGAGGTTGAGGTGGTTGCATTGCAGGTGTTTTTTCTAGGTTTTAAATCACAACAATGCCCATTTTATGATCAAGCTGAATGAGGCTAAGGGCCTAATAGAGGATATTGTGGTTCTTCCTTGAAATTCTGTAGCCTTACTGACTTGTGCCAGTGACCCAATCATACAACCTTGAAATTCTGTAGCCCTGGTGACCCATGCCAGTGACCCAATCATATAAGCATTAGTTCAGACTGGTGAATACAGAAAAATTGTGGGAAAGAGTTTGTAAGTTGCAGGAAAGACTCTTATTAGAGTATACTGGTTTGGGAAGGCTGAAAATGACAGAAGAACAAATGATGGAATCCTGATGAAAGAGAGTGTGCCATACAGGTCTCTGAATTCACAGGAACAAGTGAGGTGGAGTATGATGCATATCGTGATGTGCTGCTTCCTTCAGGTCGCTCACCCTTGTTTGCATCTCTCAGTGGCGGGTGACATGAGAACCTCTCACATCCATCACATGGAATCACTGTACACACTCATGATAATGTTAGGGTGAACCTGACACATCCTCTTGGTTGTAGAGGATCTCATCACCATCCGTACGATGGTTGGAAGTGGACATAGCACTAGCAGTGCCTGATTACATGCCCTGGTCTTGTTGCAACTGTAAACACTAGAGGGTACATCTCTGGGATTGGATCTATATGAGATCCAAGAGAGTAGTCACTGTCAGACCAAGGAGGTTTTAGCAGAGTGTTCCAGCTTCCAGGGAATTTTTCAAGTGAATTTTGTGGAAGCCAAGGGACTTTGTATCATGAGTATGAAGTGTCCTGTCTGGGATTATGAATATCCATGACATAAAGTGCTGCATGGGTTCTTTCCCCATGCCTTGTCAAGGATTCTGCATATAGTGTTATAAGCAATGCTCACCTCTATCTGCAGGGCTGTGGATTCATGGAACTTGCAGGAACAAGCTATAAATTTTCTCTTGGATCTTTTCTCAGTGACAGCAGGATTTTGCAGTTACTAATATGATATGTATTTCAGTATGAATCCTAGTATTCTAGTTGTGACCCTAGTATTTCCAATACTGCCAAATTTTCCATAGTTGATAGCCAGTTTTTATGAGTTTTGCTGACATGTTCTGTTTGTTGAGACAATTGAATTTGGTGGAGGAGGTGGGGAGGGGAAGAGTGGTTTTGAGGTACCAGAGTTCTTGACACTCCTCTTTTGCTGTTCCTGTCGTCAGCAGCAGCCTTGCACTTTTGTAGCAGAACTGCTTACACACAGCCACCCATGACATTGATATTGACCTGCCGAAACATAGTTTCCATGTTCTGTACCACATATTCAACATTGACAGCCAGTGCTGGTTTTGTGATTAATTGTTGAGGGAGGAATTGCTCAGTTGAAAACACATGGAATGGATGCAGCAACACTCCCACTCCACATTGCAATTCCAAAAAGCATAATTGAACTTTTAAGTCTGCATGTCTGTGGAGAATGTGTTCACAAGCTACACATTCTGTTTTGAGAAATCATACGTATAAAGGGACTATAGATTATGGGCTCTGTGTTTGCCATGAGTGGTATTGCTTAACTATCTACTTCTGTCCACCAAAGAGTCACCTATGTTACAGAATACTACAAAAACAATTGCTGACGAAGTACAAACATACTACAAGTTTGCACCATGTGCATAATGTTTGCCTGAGTGAAACATAATGTTTGGTCAATTGATTGCATGATGAGCTTTTCAGTCAGACATAGAAATTATGTCCCTTTCTCATTTGACAGAAACTGAAACAGAGTACCCAGGGACCTTACTTTCAAAACTCCAAAATAGACCAATTTCAGCCTCCCAGATTGCCCACATCATGGCATGAATAATGTATTGCTTAAATCAAGGAAAACAAACACAAGTATTGGGCAGAGCTTAGTACTGGATCCTCCCAGTTGAGCCTTAAGCTTGCAAGGTCATCTATTATAAATCATGGGTGGTTTAGCGGCCTACAGGACACCAACCTGAAGTTTATAGCAAAACGAATCTGGGTTCTGTCAAGATCATCCTCAGTATACCAGGTGGAGGAACTTGCCATTAACTGGATCCTCTAGATCTTCTCACCACCTCACACAGAATTGAAGAACTGAAAAGAGAAATGAACAGTTAAACAAAATGAAATCTCCTGATGGCAACTAATGATACTTAGATTTTTCTTTGGAATGAAAAAGGATTTGTGTATTTTGTGCCTGTTGTTACAAGCAAAGACTGAGACAGAGAAAACTGGTAAAACTGTTGCTTCCATAACGAAAAAAGAGAAGAAGAATCAAGAGCTGATTATACAGCAAGCATGCCATGAGCAGGAAGAAAGCTTGTTGAACTTTTAAACTCACCTCATGCACAGTCGGTTTCTCATTTGCAACAGAAGTGCTTTTAGGTTCTTATGAAGCTCCTCTGAAGAGCATGATGGCAAGTGGTCCCACACAGAAGTGGATGAAGCATCCAAATAAGTGAGTAATGCCTGAGCCAAAACTGGTCCCTGCCACGCATTGCCATCCAGGTCCATACGTGTTGTCGAATTGCTGCATTAAACATTCACCACAAAAAGAAAGCTGTTGCCATCAAAACCATGTTACTCACACCCTCCCATGAAAACATTGACAAGGGTTTTTCCAGAATTGATGTATCCCTGTATACCAGTCACACATCATTGGAAATCTGCAACATTTCTTGTTGCAAATCGGCAGCATTGAGGAAGTTGATGGTAGTCTGTAAAGCTTTGCTTCTGATGATGGTCTCATTTGAAGCGGGAAAGAAATGAAGTGATCTACTTGAGTCGCCATTGTGGAAAGTGATTTCCAAATGGAAGAGCTACACACTTCCTTATTTGTTTCCAACAGGAAATGTTTGTGTTCTAGAGTGCAAGTTTGTAGTTGCAAAATCTGTCGTGCCGGGATCTCTCTCTCTCTATGTTATTACTTGAAAACAAAGAATGTAGCTAAAGCCTCGTGAGAAAGGAAAAGAAGGATGTATTTCTCGCAATTTGCAAAACTGCAAACCAAGATTTTTCCTGGTTTTCTGGAGACAGCAATAGTGGCATAGCAGCATTGTTGTTTCTATCTTTGCATTATCTCCAACTCTCCCGCTTCCCCTTGTGAAACTACGCACACTGTATGTATCTAGAAAGCATCCGAGTGATGCTCTCTCTCTCTCTCTCTCTCTCTCTCTCTCTCTCTCGTCTTCTCAGAAGACATTT
>Ga0209611_10005317_pt1 | contig 21625 bp, 14 predicted proteins | sample S1TSphgellanicum_3_FD_187693 | JGI IMG/M metagenome (GOLD analysis project Ga0209611, IMG submission 187693) | Host-associated microbial communities from peat moss isolated from Minnesota, USA - S1T2_Fc - Sphagnum magellanicum MG (SPAdes) (version 2) | ecosystem: Host-associated > Plants > Peat...
CTTTTGTTTTTTTAATTTTTCTTTGGTTACTATCCCCCCTTTTTGTTTTTTTTTCCCTTTTTCTATTGATTTCACCTTTTATTTTTTCCCTTCTTCTTTTGTTTCCAACCCCCTGTTTTCCATCTTTCTTCTTCTTGCCCTTTCTTTTCACCTTTTGTTTAATCTTGCCAATATTTTCCTTTGTTCTTATTGTTTTTTTCCTTTTTTTCCACTCTTCTTTTTTCTTTTTTTCCCTCCCTTTGTTTTTTATTACCATTTTGTGCCCTTCCCCTCATGTCCTTTTGGGTAACTGAAAAAAATTGATCGCCATTTGACATATCCCCACCATCAAATGGCAACTGAAGAATTTCGGTCGCCATCTAACACACCCACACCATTGGATGGTGACCAAAATTCTTTTGTCAACTAAGATGGGAAAATGGGGAATGATTTTTTTTTCCACCAAAATGATAGCATAAGCCCCATCGTTTTTAGTTGCCATTCGATAATGGGGGTATGTCGGATGGAAATTAAAAAAATTCGATTGCCAAAAAGGGGGGGCCGCATGTAATACCATTTTTTTAATAAAAAATTCATGCCCCCCATGCTCTTTTGGGCAGCCAAAAAATTCCAATCGCCATCCAATGGTGGGGTGTGTTGGATGGTTAGCAACTAAAAATTTTCAATTGCCATAGGATTGCCAATCAAAATCCATTTTTGATCGACATTTATAATGGGGGCTACTCAATTGTTAATAAAATTTTCCTACGTCCATCTTGACGAATGCATTAGGATAGACATTGATGTGACATTAGATGCAAAATGTCCACATCATGTCAATTTTGACAACCCTAAACTAAGAAGAGTAAGTTAAAAAAGGCTTGGTGCTTAGTGAATTAAAACAAGATAATATAAAATAGGGGGATATGCTTAAAATTGATGCAATAATAAGCACAACCATGGCAAGAATGTTGAATAAAAGCCACTACTTGGTGGTTCAACCACCAATAGGAACTCCATAATTCCAAATTCAAGAGCATTAAATGAAGGCCATCACCAACATAATAGAGAAGGAGGGGGGGATATTCACCAAAAGCCCACCGAAGGAAAAGAACAGCGCTAAAAAAGGTTCAGAAACACAAGGAAAAACACTAAGAAGTTCAAGGCCATCGGGAAGAAGACCATCAACAACACAAAAGAAGAAGGGGGGTTCGATTCACCAGGAGGAACACCAAGGGAGAGGAACAACACCAATGGAAGTTGAAGAACATGAGGAAGAGCACTAGGAAGTTCAAGGCCACCAAAAAAGAAACCATCAACAACACAACAAAGAAGGAAAGGGGGGGTTCAATTCACCAAAAGTGGCACCAAGGGAGAAGAACAACCATTATGAGAAAAAGGATGTTTTTGTAACTAACCTTGCAACTTTGTCAAAACAACTCATTTTGGACTACTATGCAATTTCATAGGAAGGGGGGGTTTGATTCACCTATTATGAAAAAATTATGTCCATTGTCACTTCTCTTATGCAACTAGGTTACAACTAAAAAATGTCTAATAGAACTAGATTACAACTAGATAGACAAATTGTAATGAACATGATTTTTTCATAATGACCAAAAGCAACACCAAAGGAGAGGAACAATAACAAAGGAGGTTGAAGAACATAAGGAAAAGCACTAGGAAAAAGACCATCAACAACACAACAGAAAAGGAGGAATGGTTTTGATTTAGAAAAAACAACACCAAGGGAAAGGAGTAGCACTAAAGGTGTCAAGGACATGAAAAAACACAAAAACAAAGGTTAAACGAAATATTTAAGTTTAATTTTCAAACAAGGAACAAAACAAAATTACATGATTCAAAAACAAAAACACGAAATGTGTAAAAAAAACATGAAAACGAATATTTATTATGTTAATATACACAAACATGAACATGAAAAGAACATGACAAGGCTATGGTGTAAGATCATGTTCTAAAACTAATGTTGAACAAATAAAAAGAAATGAAAGGTCCTACTCTTATTTATACCCCTTTGGGGACCTAGTTCAAGGAAACTTCCAAGGAGATTTCTATGTATGCATCAAGTAAGGAAGTTTTTTAACAACCTTCCTAACTGACAATTGATTATGAGTTAATTGAAATTTAACTGAAAGTTAACTCAAACTTAATTATGAATCAATTAAGAGTTAATTAGGACTTAACTAAGAGTTAAATTAAAGGTTAATTAAGATTTAATTGGGAGTTATTTAGGACTTAAATAGGAGTTAACTAAAAATTAATTAGGAGTTAACTCGAACTTAACTAGGAGTTAATTAAAACATAATTAAAAGTTAACTAATATTTAATTAGGATCTAACTAAAAGTTCATTAGGACTTAACTGAAAGTTAACTAGGACTTAACTAAGAATTATGGATAATTCCATCCATTGGAAAATGGTGTCTAATCTTCACATTTGTCGCAAGAAAAAGTTCAATAACATGAGAAAGCACACTAAAAAGCTCATGGTCACCAAGAAAAAGACCATCAACAACACAATAGAGAAGGAGGGGGGATTTGATTCACAGGAAACGACACCAAAGGAGAAAAACATCACCAAAGAAAGCTTAAGAAACCAAGGAAGAGCACCAAGTTGAAAGTCACCAAAAAAAAACCATCAACAACACAACATAGAAAAAAAGGCAGGTTCAATCACTATTACAAAAGTGGGGTGTAGTTCGCTAGCCTAAATCACTATGGGACTTTAAAAGTGACATAAGTTCATTGATTTTTATTGCTTTCACCCTCGTTAAAATTACTTCACTACAATATGATTATGTAAACATCATGTCTCACTACTAGTTCACATAATTTATTATTATAATTTACTGTGGTAAATAGATTTATTTTTATGTTGTTCTTTTAAATACATTATGTTACTTTATGATATACCTTATATTATTTTGGGCTATTTTAATTATTCTAACTTATAGCTTAAGTTATTATAAGTTATTATAGGTTATTATAAATTATTATACCTTAAACTATTATATATTATTTTATTTTAAGTTAGTAAATTTTATTTCAAATTCTAATTTAAGTTATTTAAGGTCATTATATTTTATGTTATTATAAATTATTTTATCCTAAGTATAAAAATTTAAAATAATATAAAATATAATATAATGACCCAAAGTAAAATAACTTAGAATAGTCAATAATAGCCTATGACAAAATAGCCTAGAACATTCAAAAATAATTTATAATAAAATAGCCATCAATAGTCATTAATAAAATAACCACTAATGCCTATAATAGAATATTCAACAATAGCCAATCATAACCACTAATAGAATAGTTACCAATAGCCATTAATAAAATAACTATTAATAGCCACCAACATAATAGCCACTAATAGAAGAAAATCCAATAGTCACCAACAAAATAACTAATAATAGCTACCAAAACAATAGCCACCAATAAAACATCAATAATAAACACTAATAAAATATCCATAAATAGCCCATGGTAATATAATCTAAAATAACCAATAATAGCATAAGGTGAAATAACCTTCAATAGCCAAAAGTAATTAACAATAACTACACATAGTGAAAAGTAACATAAAATGGAAAAGTTTAAAATAACCAAAAAAACTTATAATAGTTACAAATAATTTAAACTGAAATAACCTACAATAGCCAAAAAAACTTACAATAGTAAAAAATAACTTAAGGTGAAATAGCCTAAAATAGTCAAAAGTAACATAAAATAACCAAAAATAATTTTAAATAACCTAGGATAGAATAATAAATATAGCCAAAAACAGCAAAAAACTGAGAATAACCATAAATAGCCATAAATAATGTAGGGTGAATAATTTAAAACAATGAAAGTAACCCTATGATAATTTGAAAGTAACCTAACATAAGTAGTATTATAATATTAGCAAAAATCATATTCATTTATTAAACATTTTCTTTTTCAAAAAAATAGTCATTGAAATGTTATTGAATGGTGATATTCAAAAAAACATTGTTCAAATGATTTTACACTTTCAAAAGTAAATAAATGTAATTATATACATTATTGAAAAAACTTTTAAATTAAATTTTAATCATTTCATTTGGACAAAATCTAAATAAGATATGAATTTTCAAAGTTTAAGTTTTTGTAAAATTTCAAATGAAGTATTTGATAAATAAAATGCAATGTAACACATTATCACAACAAATGTGGTGACTTGATGGTAAGGGCTTGAAATGGCTTGGTAATTTGTATTTCATTAAGTATTAATGAACCAATTCACTGTCCATAGCAATTGGTCCTCATTCACTAGGAGTTGACCAATTTCATTATAGTAAAAATGTTCAAATTCATTCAAAATCTAATGAAACCCATAATCAACTATGATGCATTTTGGTGTAATGAATTCACCAAAAATGGCACTGAAGGAGAAGAAGAACCACTATGAGAAAAATGATGTTTTTACAATTAACCTTACAACTTTATAAAAAATAATTAATTTTGAACTACTATGCAATTCCATTATAACTCCACCCATGATGTCATATTGACGTCATTAATTATCATCCATCTATCAAAATCTAACATGTGGCACTATGAAAATATTTGGACATAAAATTTATTTTTTTCGAAATATTGATGTCCATCATCCATTATGATTTTTAATGATGGTTCAAAATTATGACATGTGGCACAATAAAAAAATTGCCACATGGCATATTAACTATAATTTGCAATATTTATTTATTTATTTATTTTAATAATTAAGTAGGTCATACATAACCATAGGTAAGTAAGTTGGTAAGTCTTCAAACCTACATACCTATGTATTTACCTAGGACCTACTTACCTACCAGGTGAAAGCACATTAAGGTGGTCAAGTTTTGGTGAATCATAATCTTTTTTCAAAATAAATTTCTAGTGTAATTGAAAACTAGTTTAAAATATGAATATTTAGATTATATTGAAAGTAACATTTTTTTTATTTCCAATTTCAAATCATGATGCTATAAACATATTAAAAAATCACAAAAAAATGTTTTTTAAATAATTTTTTTCAATGCTTAAAAAGGCCTCTAAAATAATTACAATTTTTGGGATTTTGAAAATTCCATAACATAATAAATTAAAATCATATTCCATTCATTCAATGGATCTTTAATTTCTTAAACATAATTCATCTAATATCCCAAAATTTCAAACACATAAGACTAACACATTGTAAAATAAAAATCCATGTCTAGGAATTTTGCAAGGCACGATAAAATTTGTTGTCAAAATTGAAAAGTCCATTATTCATTAAATATTTAGGATTTTGATGTGTTTTTCTGCATTTTTAAAATTCTAATTGTATTAACATTACATATGTGAATCTTTTTCTTGATATTTCAATGAAAATATTAACATTTTATACTTAAGTTTAAAAGAAATGTAGGAAAACTTACAAGTGTGAAACCTAAAAAGGGATTGCGTAATGCACTTTCACCCTACTTACCTACCTACCTATAAGTAAGTAGACTAGATGAACTAAGGAATAACCATGAATTAGTTTTTTAATTTTATATTTTACCTTTCAGATGAAACTTTTTTGAAATCATTATAAAATGGTACATGTATTTTAATGTGAGAACATAAGATAACAAGTCTTGTTTATATAATTTATAACATGAGATTCAAAAACAAAACATATGGGTTAAATCTTTTAACTATTGTTTAGTTACAAATTAAGTTACAACTACAAAAACATTTTTCCACATGTTTTTTGCTTGTTTTTATTATGTAAATTACATAATTAAATCAGTGATTATATGATAATTAAATATGTGAATTAATTACTTAATATTTATTTATTTAAAATAGTGATTTGAATTATTTATTTGAAATAATTAATCGATGAACTAGTCTAATTCAAATAATTAATTAGTTCATGAATTAAGATAATTAATATTAGAATTTAATTATTTTAATTAATTAAATAAAATTTTATTTGAATTAATCAATTTAAATTTTTTTCAAATAATTTATTACCAGATGATTAATTCTATTAATTCGTATAATTAGTCACTTATCATTTGAAGTTTTGAAAAAAAAATAGTTATTTTAACTAAATGATGAATTAATTATATGAATCAAACTTATTTATAATTCACAATAATTACCTATAAGTCATGATAGTTAAATTTTTACATAATAATTAATTAATTGTAAATTGATGAAAAATAAATCACTATTAAATATTAAATATGAATTTGGGTTTAAAAAATATTTATTAAAATTATTTACAATTTTATCCATAATGGGTGGTGGAAATTTGGACTTGTGGCATGATTGCATGTATGTACATTGTACACTAGTTACAACATAGTCATTGTTTTAATGGCACATTTACAACAATTTTCAAATAGTTGCCACATGTAACTATAATGCAATCCTTGAAAATTTCAAACATGGTTAACTACATATGTATGTACGATATGTATAAACTACCATATGAAAGACCCATTTTCAATTCACTTACAACTATAATACAACTAATTGATTTTTTAACATGGCAATTTATTTATTAATACACCATATTTATAAGAGGGATAGTTGCACAATAATTGTATATGAGTTTTTTTTGAATTTTAGTTATTAAATAGTGTGATTTTGAAAGACAAGATTTCTCATAGTGAATATAAAACATAAAAAAGAGCACCAATAAACTCTAGACCACCAGGTGTGATGGATGTGAACATTAGACACCATCTTTTAATGGATGGATATCATCCATAATGTTCATCCATAATTCCTAATTAACTCCTAGTTAACTTTTAGTTAAGTCCCAGTTAACTTTCAACTAAATCACAATTAAGTCCTAATTAACTCCTACTTAAATCTTAGTTAATTTTTAGTTAAATCCGAATTAATTCCCAATTAACTTTTAGTTAAGTCCTAGTTAACTTTAAATTAAATCATAGTTAAATCCTAATTAACTCCTAGTTAAATCTTAATTAACTTTTAGTTAAATCCGAGTTAATTCCTAGTTAACTTTTAATTAAGTCCAAGTTAACTTTCAATTAAATCACAATTAAGTCCTAATTAACTCCTAGTTAAATTTTAGTTAAATCCAAATTAATTCCCAGTTAACTTTTAGTTAAGTCCGAGTTAATTTTTAATTAACTTTTATTTAAGTCCTAGTTAACTTTTAATTTATTCCTATTTAAGTTTGAATTAACTTTCAATTAAGTTTCAATTAACTCATAATTGACTCTTAATTAAAAAGGTTCTCTAAAAACATTTTTATTTTATGCACACATAGAAGCCTTTTTGAAAGCTTCTTTGAGCTAGGTCCTCAAAGGATATAAATAGAAGTAGGACCCTTCATTTCATTTAGTTTGTTCAACACTAGTTTTAGGCATGATCTTACATCATAGCCTTGTCATGTTTTTTTCATGTTCATGTTTGCATATGTTAACATAATAAAGATTTGTTTCCACATTTGTTTTCCACATTTTGTGTTCTTGTTTTTAATTCTTATGTTCTTATTTTTTAATCGCATAATCTTGTCTTGTTCCTTGTTTGAAAATTAAACTCAGATCTTTCCTTTAACCTTTGTTCTTATTTTTTTCATGTCCTTAACATTAGGAAGAAGACCAGTAGCAACACAACAAATAAGGAAAGGGTTGGGGGTTAAATTGACCAAGAGTGACACCAGGAGCTTCAATCTAATGCACAACACCACAAAGTGTGCCAACACCTACAACAATAAAACATTTAATGTGAAGTTTAATTTTCACAAAACCTAAAATTAGAGTAGAATTTCACAAAACTTGGGAGAGGAACATGTTTAGAACCTGCGTCTAGGAACAAAGGAAACCAAGAAAGAAAAGCCAAGTAAGATTTTCCTTTTGCCTAAAGAATAACAAAAGTAGGAGATGAGAAGGAAAGAAAAAAACTAAACCCAAATTTTCTCCTACTTAAAGATTAATAGAAGTAAGATATGAGAGGGAGAAAGAGGAAGCGAATGGGATTTTCCTCCCGCTTGAAGAGTAACAAAAACAAGAGACGAGAAAGAAAGAAAAGAATCGAGTGGGATTGTCCTCCTGCCTGAAAAACAAGCAATGGAAACAAAAGAGGAGAGGGAGAAAGACGAGTCGAATGGGATTTACAACTTGTCTAATCAGCAATGAAAACATGCAACGAGAGGGAATGGAAGGAAAGAGAAGAGGAACACGGGAAAAGGTGTAGGGTTTTGGAATGGTGTTGTGCGGGAAAGTAGTCAAGTTTTAAGGTTTAACATACAATTAGGGTATTAATCACCAAACAATTTGATGCCCTATTTTGAATGTTAATTTCATCCATTGGGTAAAGGTGTACGTCCTTTCAAAGGATGTTGATTGGTTTGAAAATGAAAATGTTTGGTGATGGCATGGATTGCTAACATGCGTTAAATATTGCATGTGCATTTATTGGGTTTGCATTGTTTGAAGATAGGTCCAAAATCTAATTGGTATAAATTGGTTTTGAAGCAATGAAGCTGAAGGTCACCAAAAGCCATATCTTTTACATCTATGCACCAAATCTAACGATCTAAAAGGGTAGTAGGTGCACAATGATATCTTCTACAATCCATCTTTGGACCCCAAAAGCAACCAAGGTCTAGTTCAATCACATGGTTCATTTGAGTTTTTAAGTGTACTATGACCAACCTCTCTACCCTACATATGAATCCGTGAAAAATCAAAGTGATTGGTGGTCACAAAGTTTAAAATATAGCTTGGCCAAATGGGTTTGTAAAGGAGTGCAAAACAAATTGAAAGAGATGACCCAATAGTTCAAAAATGTTATTGGTCTTATAATAATAATTTTTTCAATTCTCCAGATGATGTGGTTATTAACACTGCAAATGTGGAATTGGGAATAAACTCCATGGTAATATCTATAAACACCTATAGAATGCATTACCATTAGAATGATATGAAACCATGCACGATATAGTGGCTCAATAACAACATAAATTACATTCTTTATAAGTCCATGCAAAATTCTTTAAAATGATTCAAGTGGACATGGTTGTTACTTTAAAAATTATTATTATTTAAATCTTTGAATAATACATGTTCAATCACTTACAAACCTTCCCAAATATATGTGAAAACTTGTATTTAATGTAGTTGATTTCATTTTTAAAAAATTCAATTTTAAAAGGAAAACCAACAAAATCCAAAGGAATAATGCCCCATTTAAAACTTTCGAAAACATATGTTTTTGGAATAATAAAATTGAAAATGAACAAAAAATTGCTACTCATATGGACTTATGAAAACATGGTCAAATTTTAACTATTCAAAAGTCCCTAACTATTAAATGATTAAGGTTTTTTTTTTTTTAATTCCTCATATGAATTTGTCATCTGGTATTACATTATATATTGAGTCCCAATAACAAATTTGGAATGTGAATCAATATAATTTTTTCCATTTTGTGATGCTCTAATCAGACAACCAATCCATATTTTTCAACTTAAAAGTTCATTATTATTAATAAATGAAATTTTTATCAATAAATAACCACACAATTCTTTTCATAATGAAAATGATAATTTAGATCCAAGTCCCAATTAATAAATTTAAAGATATATTAATCACCTTATGCATTTGAATAAAGGGTACCCAAGGAAAAAACATCATTTCATCACAAGAATGAACCATCGTAACTTGCATCTACCCTACACTATCATTCTAAGGGCTATGGTATTAATATTGGTCTTTTGAATTACAAATCATCTTCTATAATAGTTCAAATATCTTAATTTTAACTTAGCAAAATATAAGTAACTTAGTTTGGCTTGGTTTAGCAAATTTCAAATAGTTTTTAAAAACCAAATTAACCAAATTTAGCCAAGTTTAATGTCAATACCCTATTTTAGCCTAACTTATTTAAAATTTGACAAGTTTAGCCAAGTTTAATTTTTAAATTGTCATGTTTAGCCAAATATAATTTCAATACCTTAATTTAACCTAATCTTTCCATTTTTGCCAAGTTTAGCCAATTTAAAATTACACATAACCATGTTTAGCCAAATTTAGTCTCAATACCTTGATTTAGCCTATTTTATTTTATTTTTTCCAAGTCTAGCCAAGTTTAACTTAAGTAATCATGTTTAGTCATGTTTAGCCACAATACTCTAGTTTAGCTTAATTCATCCAAATTTTGCCAAGTCTAATTAAATTTAACTTAAGTAGCCATGTTTAACCAAATTTTGCCAAATTTTGCTTCAATACCCTAATTTAGCCTAATTTATTTAAGTTTTGCCAAATTTTGTGAAGTTGAACCAAGTTTAACTTAAATAGCCATGTTTAACCAAATTTTGCCAAGGTTAACCAAGTTTGACCAAAATAACTATGTTTAGCCAAATTTTGTCAAATTTAACCTAAATAACCATGTTTAGCCAAGTTTAACCTAAATAACTTGTTTTGCCATGTTTAATTTAAATAACCATCTTTTGCCATGTTTTGCCAATTTTAACCAAATTTAATTTAAATAACCATGTTTAACCATGTTTAGCCAAGTTTAACTTAAATAGCCATGTTTAGCCAATTTTTGCCAAGTTTAACCTAAATTTGTTGTTTATTTGTCTTTTTGTGACTTTTTGTTCGATGGGTTTTCATTTTTTATTTAGTGTTAAAAATTGTTCATACATGAGTTTTCCATTTTTGTTTTGTTTCCAATTTTGAGATTATAATATTGTACCCATATTAATGATTTTGAAAGACTTTTTGTGTAATCTTTGAACATTCCATTCACACTATTTTCAAAAATCATCTAACATGGCATAATTTCCTTCCTCTAGTTTTACTAACATGTTTTTTAAAGTGATAGTTTGTGATGAAAGTTGTTCATTTGACTTGGAATAGTTGATAGTTTTAAATGAAAAGGACATGTGTCAAAATGAATGTCTTGTGCTAAAATTGTGAATGTTTGGTTAGGTGTTTCATAATTTATATGTTTGTTATGTGTTGTTTTAACATTTTTGTAAAACAAATATGGTAAGGTACTGTCTATGATTGGGGTTTTTTAACACGTTTTATTAATGAAAATTTGTGTTTTTGAATGTTTGTGATGTTGTTTGAAACCTATTCAAAATGTTGATGAAGTTTACATATGTTTTGTCACATCATTTGTTTTTAGCTCATAACATTTTATAATTCCATGCCAAATGTTTGTTCCAATGATGTTTAAACCATCACTTTTTAATTTGAAAATTCACAAATTTCAAACTAAATCTTGTGTCATTATAATGTCTAAACACTTTTACAAAAACAAGTTATTTTGATTAAGGAATCCAATAAAAAAAAACCCCATTTGGATAGGTGTCAAAAAAACCATCTTTTCAATTTAGACAAGTTGTTTTGAACTTGTCCTGTGTGATTAAAGGGTGGCTATTTCCATAAGAAGGCTATTGGATTATTTGAGTAGACATTTTGACTATTAGATAGTGGACTATTTGACATGTCAAATTTTTACCCAATTTTTAACAAAAATTATTATCAAATAAACAATTTGTGTAAGTAAATTTAGGTAGGAAGGTAGGTAGGTAGTTCATAAGGTTAGGTAGGTCATAAAAAGGCAAGTAGGTAGGTGGTAGCCTAACTTAATTTACATAACCTAGCTTGTTTAACTTACTTTAATCTATTTAACCTTCTTAAACTAAATCTAGCCTATTTACCCTAACCCTTTAAACATATATGTAGGTTACAAATATTAGGAATTGAAGTCCAAAACTTCACAATGATAAACCAAATCCTTACTAATGGAATACACCATTAAAGTTGTTCAACTTTTGTTATGTTTGTTATTTCACATGTTTATTTCACATTATTAAACATAGTGGTGAAACTTAAATGACAATTAATGGTTAAAGATAATGACTAAATCAAGTGGTTTAATTTAGTGACTTAACATAATGGTAAAACATTAGTTAAATATAATGGCTAAACATAATGGTTAAATTTAATTGATAAATCTAATGGCTAAACTTTGGTAAAACTTAATGATTAGATATAATGATTAAACATAGTGATTAAACATTGGTTAAACATAGTGGCTAAATTCAATTAATAAACCTAATGATGAAACTTCATGCCTAAACTTTGGTTAAATGTAATGGTTAAACATAATGATTAAACTTTACCCAAACATAATGGTTAAACCTACCAACTAAATCTATTGACTAAACATAATGACTAAACTTTAGTTAAACCTGGTTGATAAACACTACATCAAAATGCGTCCTAATTCACTTTGGGTTTCACTAAATTTTCAATTGGTGGCTATTAATGGTTATTAATAGTTATTTTATTGGTGATTATTAATGGCTATTGGTCGTTATTTTATTATAAATTATTATTAAATATTTTTTGTTATATTATCATAAGATATTGGTAATTATTTTATTGCAGGCTATTTTAAATTATTTTACCTTAAGTCATTATATTTTATTTTATATTATTTTAAATTGTTATACTTAAAATAAAATAACTTAAGGTATAACCTAAGGTGAGTTGAATAATTTAAAGTAAAAAATTTATAATAGGTTAATTATGATACTTTAAAATGAAATAATGTATACTAGTTTAAAGTATAATAACTTATAATAACCTATAATAACTCATAATAATTTAAGGTTTAAGTTAGAATAATTAAGGTAGCTTAAAATAATATAAGGTATATCATAAAATAACATAGGGTATTTAAAACAACAACATAAAAATAAAGTTATTTAACAAGGTAAATTATAATAGTGAATTATGTCAACTAGTAGTGAAACATGATGTTTACATAGTGATATTATAATGAAATAACTTTAATCAAGATGAAATCAATAAAATGCAATGAACTTAAGGTTCTATAATGATTTAAGCTAGTGAACTACACCCCACTTTTGTATTAGTAAAACATAATGGATAAATTTCATGATTAAATTTTGGTTAAACCTAATGGCTAAATCTAATGGTTCAACATAATGACTAATCCTTGGTTAAACATAATGACTAAACGTAGGTTAAACTTAATGGTTGAATATAGTGCTTATGCATAATGCCTAAAACTTGGTTACACATAATGGTTAAACATAGGCTAAATCTATTGGTTAAACATAATGACTAAATATAAGTTAAATTTATTGGGTAAATATAATGGTTTAACATAGTGGCTAAACTCATGTTATACATAGTGGTTAAATTTAAATTGTACTTAGTGGCTAAATTTATGTTATACCCAATGGCCAAATATAATGGTTCAACTTAAGTTAAACCTAATGTAAAAGCTATGGCTAAACATAATGGTTAGAAATTTATTCGTTAGCTACACCTAGTGGCTAAACTTAGGTAGGTAAATGGGTGGGTAAATATGATGTAGGTAATATGCAAATAGGTGGGTAGGTAATTAAGTAGATGAAAAAATGTAAGTAGATAAGTAGGTAGATAAGTAATAAGTAGGTGGGTGGGTAATAAGTAACTAACTAACTAACTAACTAGGTAAATAAATGAATGAGTAAGTAAAAGGTATATACATAAGGTAAGAGACCATGTCACATTTTATTAAGGATCATTGGCCATCTTGATTCAATGTTCCACTTGATTAAATACCATTGGTCATTTTATATAAAGATCATTGGCCATCTTGGCTAAATGTTCAGTTTGATTAAAGATCATTTATCATCTTGATTAAATGTTTAATTTGACTAAAAACCATTGGCCATTTTTACTAAGGTTGTGCATTTTGACTATATGTATTTAGTCAAATTAATCATTATAATCAAGTTGATTAATCAGAAAATACATGTGTCATTTGAACCCTTAACCTCTAATCAAAATGTATATGTCCATTAATCAAAACAATAAATTAATCAACTTGAACTTCTTAAAAAACCATGATTTGTAATAGTGAAATCACCTATAAATTGATTATGAATTTGTTTTATTACACACAATCTATGATCAATAAATGTTAACATTTATTACCTAATAAAAAAAATTCATCTATCATTAGTAATCAATGTTGATCATATATCTTTATTAAAGTGTCACATCTTACATTGCTTAATGGTTTTGATGAATCTTTGTTTTTTTGGGTGTAAAATAACATTCATAATAATTTTTTGTTCATCATTAAGTTATTTTATTTGTGATGCAAATTTTTTGTATAAAATAAGTTCATTGGTTGTTTGACAAACATGTGTTAATTGGTTCTTTTCAATATTTTTTTTTGGATTACTTATGGTTTTCATATGTTAAATCACATAGTTCAACTTATTTGGTATTTATAGATAATACATTTTTACCTACTTCAATTTAACCATTATATGGATAATGGTCTTTTGGATTTTTGTGAAAATTAAATGAAACTCAATGGATAATTTTATTATGTTCATGTTTTTTGAACATTATTTTCTTAAATATATGTAATTTAATTGTGATGTCACTTTTTATACTTATCAATTAATGATTTGTATTGTATGTTTATCAAGGTAGGAGGTGAATTGTGTAATATTTTGTGGTGATGGTACAATTTTTTATTTTTTTTTCATGTATTCATAAATTGAAATGATCTTATTGAGTGATAAAATGGAATTGATAACAATATGTGCATTACTTGTTGACAAACATTTATTGTGCATTTAAAAATATATTTCCTAATTCTTTTATTCATTTAGATGTTCATGTTTGGTCATGTTCACATTTTTTCAACATGAATTGCATTTTTTGTGTAACAGATTTGTTTATTAAATTGTTTAAGTAGAAAGTGTAATAAGTTGTAGCAACATATCAATCTAAAATGTGTTGCGCATATGTGAAGCGTGCATTAAAGACAAAATATTTCATGTTTGTTTCTAATGCATGCGTCACATATGCATTAAAATATTTTTGTTTTGAAATGAACAAAAAATATTTTTGTGCATTTCATTAGAGGTTTAGGATATTGAAATCAACAAACTAGTTGATATTTTTCTTCCATGTTCATTCGTGTCGATGTATTTGTGTGCTATGAATTTTAATTGGAAATTTTTTTTGATCATAAATATTCATGAACAAAAATTTCAATAGCTTTTTACTTTACGAACTTAATTCATTTTTAGGAAGAGGTTTGATTTTGATTCTAATAAAAGGCTAGTTTCCCAATTCGATCCTTGCATTAGTTCCATCAAATGAGTATTAAGCTAAATCACGAGAACTTGAACCCTTGGATTTCACACTTGGTTTCAAACCAAACCCTAAACCCTTGACACTAACTAATGATATGCATGAAGGAAACAAGACACACAACATTTCTAGCTTCTCACTTTGCTCCATCCTCGAAAATGATATTTTTGATCCAATGGTTATGATGGTTCAAAAATTAATTAAAAAATTGAATAAACTTCTTGGGCCCAAGGGAAAAAATTTGGTCTTCATCCCAAGAGCATTCCTTTTATTATCTTGAACCCAATTTTTTGATGCCGTAAAGTGTGCCATGTAGGATGATGACATGTCATTTCAATGATTTCAAACCCAAACCCCATGTAAAATCACTTGGGTCCAATTTTAAGTTCTTAACCAATAGAATTGCTCTATTCCATTTACAAATCGGACCTGGGCCCTCGTGTAAACTGGGCCTTAAGTGGGAGGTTTGTCAACACTTGGTGGTCCATAGGTAAGTAAGTAAACAGGCGGGTGTGTCACACTGTGTGGCCTTGCCATTTATATTTTTTTAAAAGTATTTTAACGCAAAAGAAGAATTATGGAAACTCAAATATTTCACCATGCAAAAACATAATCTTCAAAAAAAAAAATCCTCTAAAAGAAACCAAAATCCTTCAAGATATTACAACTCTTTAACTAATCTCAAGTTTCAACACAAGCCAAAATATTATTATTTTTCAAAAATGCTCATATAAAAATAGACCTATTATTATTACCTAGGTGCCAAAATCCATTAAGCTACTATACTCCATAATGAATCTAAACACAATAATATCCTTGCCTAACCATGGTACGCAAGGCCAACAAAAAAGCAACTGAGCTATATACACCATGGTTAGCTAGGGAACTGGAACCAAACAGAAACTTGATTCAGGGATCACTTATCATCCATCCTTCTTGTTGCGCTGGTGGGTGCTGGTTTTTCGACTCTTCTGGCTCCCCCCCTTCATTAGGGTTTAGAGCCGCCATTGGTACTCTACTTTGCTCCTTGCACAGGCGTGGGTTTTCTCCTCTCCGGTGCCTTGTGTCTACGCTCTCTCCTCAGCGGCAGCGGAACGCACCGTCACCATGGTGAGATCTCCTCCTTCCTTACATAATTTTCAAGAACTTGGAGTTTCTCTTCCTTTCTTTGTTTAAGGTTTCGGAAATCAACTTTTCGGCTTTTTCCTATGAATACCATCGGTCTCATCTTCAACGATATTGCTGATTTGCGGTGGTTGTAAAGCTGTGTGGAGGAAGTCTATGGTGTCGTAAGAGTTAGTGTCTGATGTTTCTCTCTCTCTCTCCTTTCCCTTGGGTGTCGATTTCCAATGGCTTTAGGAAAAGGGATTATTGCATCTCTACATGTACAAGAGGTTCCGATGGAAATGACGAGTATTGATGGTTTTTTTTTCTTGTTCCGGGGACGATTGCAGTCGCTCATTGCAAACGAGGACTTCCAGCATATTCTGCGTGTGCTCAATACGAACGTCGATGGAAGACAAAAGATCATGTTTGCCCTGACCTCTATCAAGGGAGTGGGCCGGCGATTCGCAAACCTTGTATGCAAGAAGGCAGACGTGGACATGAGTAAACGGTAGGTTTCCTCGGGATCTCATAAAGTTATGACTGCACTCATTGTTATGTCATCTTCAAAGTGTTGTGGAGATTTTTCTGCAATCTTGTAGGTATGTCCCATATCAGACCATTATGAAAATATCTTGCTGACATTTGGCCTTCCAGGCATCATGCAACAAACCTTGCAAAGTATTCTGGTCTTGCCTCGTTAGGGGAGATATTTGTTAAGAGGTTGTGTATGTAATGCAGATGCTCTGCATTTGTACTTCCTCCCAGTAGCAGAGAGGGCGTTATTCTCAATAGAGTAGTGTTATCACAACTTAGACATTACCTTCTTCCTGTTGTCCAAGGATTCTTTAGCCAGAATTCACAGACCCATATACATGACATAAATTTCCATTGTTGAACTATAAGCTGCAGTCATAATCTCTCATAGGGAATGCTTTGGAATTTGAAGGAGTCCATCGTCTTGGTGTCGAAGTGATATTGATCTGCCTGTCAGATAGGAATCAATAAAGCATATGACACTAAATATCTTAGAATGCACTAAATATTTACTACTAAATAATGCACTCTGGCATGTTATAGTAGATCTCCAACAACTTTGTTTTTCTTTATATATGTGCACTGAATGTAGTGTTGTGTGTATTACAAGGCCAAAGTATTATTTGCATGTAGTTTACTGGAAAGCTCCTCCTTTTGTCTTGTATCCCAGTATAAACACTCTTCCAGCATATGTCTGTACTTGTGTTTGTGAGAACATTTTAAGTCAAGGTACTCTTCAATTCTTGGAGGAGGATTATCACTGGCATGTTTTGCTGGATTGACCAGACATAAATGTCAGGTACTTGAGAGTTTTGGGGAACAACAGTTTCCAACTTGTTGCTTTTTTCCTTCCCCTCCAAATGGCCCTGGGGGAGCAACAGTTACTGCCTGCCTTCTGTGTGCAGTTTCTTGCCAACTTCTGTTGGTCTGCTGTCTCTGACATAAGCTTTCTTTGTATGATGACAGTGCTGGAGAGCTGAGTGCTGCAGAGCTGGAGAATCTTATGGTGATTGTAGGGAACCCTCGACAGTTCAAGATTCCAGACTGGTTTTTGAACAGGAAGAAGGACCACAAGGATGGGCGGTACTCACAGGTTGTATCCAATGCCCTTGACATGAAACTCAGGGATGATTTGGAGCGGCTAAAGAAGATCAGGTATGGTGCATATCACTTGTTGTAGTAAGCTTCTCACTGCCTTTATGGATTTTACTGAGTTCATTTGGAATTATCACAATTGTTTAAGATCGTATGAATGGAATGGGGATTCAGGAACCATCGGGGTCTTCGTCATTACTGGGGCTTGCGGGTACGGGGACAACACACTAAGACCACAGGACGGCGTGGTAGAACTGTTGGTGTGTCTAAGAAAAGATAATTTGGTTTATGTTTTCTTCAATGTGCTTGTGGCCAAAGTTACTTGCTTTTGGTTTTTGGTATGGCAGTTGGAAGCAAATTATATGGCACAGGAAAATGAGATAAGTTTTGTTGTATGAACAGTCTTTATTGGTGGGAACAGATTAGTCAATATTTTGGACTTGGCTGTGACTGGTAATTGAATTTTGCATCACCAATTTTGAACACTAATTTTTAGTCATGTTAGGTATGAAATGTGGTGGGAGTGCACCACTTCTGATTCCATTTAGATTCTAGGAAATTGATGACAAACTCGAGTGTTCCCACTTTGCATGTTAGGTCACAGATAGGTTTGTTGGATCCTGTTGACATTCCAAACTTGCTGTGTTTTTGCAGTGTTAATAACACAAAAGTTAGCCTTCCAAAATTCACATTTTATTTTGTGCATCAAATGTTCTGCATCCCCAGTGTTGAGCTTATTGGAATCTGCTCGGGGTGTAGAAGGTTCCAACCACTCTGCTTCAGCTTAGATTCTGATTTTCACAGGGATTGTTGTGGCATGTGCCAATTTGTTATTGTGAAGGTCTCTTTGCAATTTCATACGCGGTATGAATAAAATGAGGCATTTTGGAATCAAAAAATTGGCATATACTAACTTTTTCATAAGATTTGGTGTAACTATGGTTTGTGGAATAACATGCTGCTATGTGAAGATTATGGATGCCTTGGACGCAATAGGCAATTTTCACCCATGCCTACATTAAATTATATTTTAGTATGCACACTTATGCTTAAAGAAAAGGGCTGTTTGCATTGAAATTTCTGAGGTATCTTAAATGAATGTAGCTACTTTTTTCTTCTTCCTGCAGCGAAGCAAGGTGGTGCTATTACCACGAATTTGGTAATGTCATGCAGCAGTGCTGCTATTCGGCCTACAAATACTCTGAAAAGATTCTGGATGATACTCTCTCAAATAATTAGAGTAGATTCTAGTAATCGAACACCGAAGCCGAATACGCTCTAAACCGTAAGCACAAACAAACTCTACACTAAGACACGGTGCCCCCAATGAGTGTTAATGGGTGTTTATGCCCCAAAAAACGAGGGATCTATTGCAGTAATTTCAGGTCAATTCTTTCTCAGCACATTGGTGTAGTTTCTTTACTGTCGCCTTGTAAGGATTCAATTTAGATTGTGGGCAACGTTCAGAGCACAAAAGCGCCAGGACTCAGATGGGTGGGTGCCCCGAACAGATGCAGCTGAAAAATCATCACCACCACCAAGTCTGGCAATTGCAGGTGTCCCACATGAAAGAGCTGTGTAGACACAGCAATTGCAGCAACAAAAAAGGCCACTGCAAGCTCTTTCTCAACCTCAACTTCATTCTCCCTACACGCTGCACCAGTAAATGCTTGCCCCTCATCAACTGTATGTGCCAAGCTTGGGTTCCCAACACCTGGGTCCACAGTCCAAGCATATCATTTCCCAGCAGTCCTTTACCCTCCAGAAACAGCTGGGCCGGCAGCAGCAGGTAGGAGGTCTTTCACAGGTTTTCCAGTCTTCTCTGTCATCATTACCACAGCAATCAGCTCTTGTCTCTCCTGTGGGATCTGGACTTTCATCTCTTACTAAGCAGCTGTGGACTCTCCCCCAGCAAACCAGGTTGAAGGACAGATGTCGCAGATTCCTGGGCCAGCTACACTAGTGCAAGCAAAGCAGTTCCAGAATAAGCAGCAGAATAGGCAGCAATAGGCTTTTCACTTATCCAAAGGACTGAGTCATGTATGGAGGGTCTTCCTAAGTCCAACCATCTCCCTGGTAATGTGAGTCTTCGAAATAACCAGATGTCTGGTGAGTTACCTGGCCAACTGGGGGCATGGCACATCCATTGTAGCAAGGGCAAAGGGTTCTTCAGCCAGAAGGGCAGATGCAAGTAGTGAAGCTACAAGCTTGGTCCCAGCAAGCTATAACTTGACAGGTGCCTCAGCTGCAATCTCAAGGGTCTCAATTGCAAGGAGGAGCTCAATCACAAGGGCTCGCTTTTGCAGCAGTGCAACAGCAGGGACCACAGCATCAGCAAGGGACCCAGGAGCTGGTGCCTAACCAGCAAATGGCCATGCCATCACACCAACATGCACAGGAATGTCAACCCATGATGCCAGAGTGGTTGGCCTGCCACAGGCCCATGCTGTCATGAAAGGTGCAGCAGATCAGTTTCCACTGCATCTTAAGGTTCCATGAAACTGGGTACTCACATCTACACTCCTGTATTAGGATACATCCCTCTACAAGATTCTATGGCTACGCAAGAACACTGAACTAACTCCAACACCAGCAGTCTTAGCCAATTAAACAAAAAAAGGCTGCCAGAAAAACCAAAGTAGATCAATGTGAAAACACACACAACGACAGATAAAACGTCACACCACATGCAGCACAGAGGCAGAAAATTTCCCCTCTGATGTGGTCCCCACTTTCTGAATTCTGCACAAGCAACCTCAAAAGCATACAAAAGCCTCCAAAAGCCCCCCAATTTGCTTTCTTAATAAAAATTGCAGAAACTTTGAATGAATCAAAAGACTGAAATTTCAAGCTTGCTTGTGGCAGTCAAACATCCAGAAGAGATGCTTGGAAATTTCACAACAAAACTTGTGCTCTTGTCGAAATTTGAGTACACCACAAATATTTGACAGTTTTGCTGCACTCTCCCTCAACCACCATTTCTTACCCTCGTTTCGCCAGAATGCAATACTAAAATCCTAAAAGCATAAGTAAAACCAACACCATAAAGAAGACCAATGAAATCACCCTAATCCAGCTAACTCCTGAGTTTCCAGAAGGTCACCAACCCTACTGGCCGAAGAAGGTTCAAGACTCCAGTTTCCAAAACAGAAAACCATGGAGATACTCAAATTCTGCAATTCTGCACTCTGCTACATTTATCCTTTTGTAGATGAGACAAAAGCAGGCAAATCAGATGGAGGGAGGGGAAGAGGAGGCTCATGCTTGTATAACTCGTGTCCTGGCTTTTCGACAAAAGAAGCTTCTCTATCAGAAGAAGAAAACCAGTAAAACCCTAATCCTCATCTTCTGCCTCATTGTCAGCAATATTAAAGTAGCGCAACTCATAGACATTACGATCCTTGTTGGAAGCAATCACACGCAACCAATCCCGCACATTATGCTTCTTCAGATACTTTTTCGTCAAGTACTTCAAATACCTGCAAACAGCGCCACACACTCACACTTAGAAACCCTAATAGAAGTTTGATATTGACATTTAAAGTGCAAGAAGCATACGTATCTTAGAACAGGTTCAAAACTACTGAAGACTCTTCATGCCCATTGGACATACTCAAACGTCTAAAAAGGAAGGGTCAAAATCTGCACACTGTGGTTCATATGCGCATCCAAGAGACATAAAAGAGTAAAGCGAGAGAGAGAGAGAGAGAGAGAG
>Ga0209611_10005318_pt1 | contig 21624 bp, 14 predicted proteins | sample S1TSphgellanicum_3_FD_187693 | JGI IMG/M metagenome (GOLD analysis project Ga0209611, IMG submission 187693) | Host-associated microbial communities from peat moss isolated from Minnesota, USA - S1T2_Fc - Sphagnum magellanicum MG (SPAdes) (version 2) | ecosystem: Host-associated > Plants > Peat...
TTGAAGATCTTTCCTCTCTTCCTTGAAAGTATGGCGTTGCGCACGGTCACATCCTACGGGCCCCAAGCCGCACAAGCGGATGCAGAACCGCCTTCGGAATCATCTTTAGATCTAACCCTAACGTAGCATCCTCGCAATGAAGAACCCGAACCTCGCGAAGTGCGCGCTCGTCTCAAAGTTGAAACCCCTCGAGCTTGGTACTATCATATTTCGCCAAACTCCCGCACCCTGGTGATCTTATTACAAGTTGACCCCGCTTCTGGTGACAAACCCGAAACTGTCTGCGAAGGTTGTTATGAAACTGAAGACACTTCTATCTTCGCTTGGTCTTCAGTTCCCGACGTTGGACACTATCGTTGGTTGCGCGGTCCGATTCGTCGACTACCTCCTAATAGCAAAGCGGACTACCTAGTTCGTACCATTCGACGCATTCTAGACTTCCTATAGTTATGAGCTAAAGCGTAGCTTAGGACTTGACATGTACTTGTAGCTCCTTGTTGAGCTTGCTCATAATCTAAATAAACATTTCAGTCTTCATGAAACTCCTATTATGATTGGCACACTGTCACATCGTCTATCTAATCATTAAGCTGATTTGAATCAATCCTTCACTCCTATGGGTTGAAGATTGCTCTAGCTCTATTGGGCCTTTCACTAACCCCCTCACCCTATTTCATACATTCCCAGCGTTCTCGCTACTTGCCAACTACTAATATTAGACCAATATTTTGTCGCACACCATGAACTCTGGTGTTTGTTTTTCTTTTCCCAGCCTTCTAGAGATTTCTCACCCCTACTTCCGCCAGTAAGGTTCCAAAACTATGGGTTATCGAACTAACCCAACTAATATCGTATTTCAGACAACTAAACCGCCCCCTCACCCCTTGTGCACATTCATCAACCCCTATTCTAACACAAAGTTGTTAAACCCCCCTAATAACTTCACCACACTCACATATTCCTAACCCAACTTTTAAATATTGAGACTACTAGCCATGGCCATGTCGGTAGAGCTCACACATGTAAAGAAGAATCATTTAGTGATGATTCTACCTCGGTTATAGTTGCAATAGTAGCACATGTAGTCACTTTCACTATCCAATTTAAAACTATTGTAGCAAGAGTACTTTTATTCATTAACACACCATGGTTCTATTCCTCATCCTCACATTGAATCCCTATAAACAATTTCAAAAAATGTTAAATAATCCATATTTGTTTCTGCATCTGGAAAATACTTAGAATGTTTTTTGATGATTGGTTTAGTGCTTATGTAATAATCATATGATTTCAGTGTAAATTTTATTAAGTTTATTTGGAAGTATGAGGTTGTTTTATTGCTCAAGATGAAACTCCGCACAATAGTTGGTCTAGGTGCATATTAATGCTAGGGCCTAACATGCATGCAAATTTTTGACATAATCAAGTATGTCATGGGGTGATGTATAGGACCTGAAGCTTCAATAAAAAAAACAAAGCTTGGTTCCACAAGTATTGGACATGTTCTAAAGAGGCCAAGTTTGGGGCCAATGAGTAGCAACCTTGTTTAGCGAATGTATTGCATAGGTGATGTTCACTTTACACTTCCATCATCTCCAAAGCAGCAAAATGATGAAGCTGAGTCCTTTCAAATTATGAAATGCCACCAATCTAGACCCCCAAATGCATTAATCGCCTACTACTTTGGAGATGGCTAGTGCAATATGTCAACTTTTGCTCAAAGAAAAGTCCAAGCCAAAGGAAGATGAAAAACTCCCATACAATTTGACCTCATATTGGCTTGTGGAACCTACATGTAAGAAGAATTTACCTATTTGAAATGTTTTATGTTTAAATTTTTAGTGTTGATGTGAATTCTTGTGTCAAATTGTAATGTTGGATTGAAGTTAAATTCACTTTGTGGAATTGTTCAGTTCCAATTGCACAACATCCACATGACAAACATACAACTGATGTGGTCATAGATGCCTTTGTTGGGGAGCAAGAAACATAATCAAGGTTGTGGGTAAACAATCCTAAAAAAGGTGTGATAGTTAATGAGGAAAAAGATGGTACTAGCGCACATGATGTATGTCTAAATGCCTTACCTATAGAGGGATCAAAATGTCCTGCTTTAGCACAAGGAAGATATTCATTTTAGAAATGAAAGTGTCTTGCATTGGATGAACACCTCCCAAAGAAAAAGGATTCCCAAAGCCATTTACTCACACTTACCCCTCTAATAGAACCTTCAAGTAAACAAATAGATGTGTAATTCACTACCCAATGATAGGATGAAATTGAATTTTTAGTAATTGCATTCCTTTTTGGTATAATATGTGGCCATGTTTGTGATTTATTATTAATTGAACGTTTTGTGGCTTTGCAACTCCTAAAAATGATCACAACACTTCTAGTTTTCAAGGTGATCCTCATAAGCCAAAGGATTTACACAATGCCAAGCCCAATGGCAAGTCAAACCACTCGTCAACTTGCAAAACCAAGCAACTTAAGAAGCATTCAAATGTAATGGTAGAACCCATTGTTTATACGACACATTGAGCAATAGAGAAAGAAAAGGAAGAAGCGGCACCAAATTAGAGAATCATTAGACGAAAATCATGAAAACAAGATTTCCAGTCTAATGACCTATGAATTGATTTAACTTTCCATCCTAAAAGTTTTTTCCACATGTATCTTGGATCTTTTTAGATGTTGGAATTGTATTGAAGATCACAAATGTTTTTCTAAATTGTGTGTCTTTGCCTAGTTTTGGGTTATTCAATTTTTTCTCAAGTGTTGAATCAAGAACACATTATTTACATTGGGTCTAGAGGTTTTGTAATGCAAAATTAAGTTCACATAAGATTTTAGTCCCTTAGTTGACTCAAGGCACACAAATAAATGGATTCCAAATGGTGGGCCACAATAAAGACAATGATGTCTAGGATAGCCATTAGCTTTAATTCTTGATTGATTCTTTGATTGTGCCAAATTTATAGTTCATTCCATTTATCTTCAGGAAGGTGACATTGGAATGCATTTGAAAGCTTTGAGAATCAGGGCCTTCTAAGAATGTGTTATATAACTTCTTCCTTTGGGCCAATTTTACAAGTTGGACATTTTTGCCACAATCCAAGAGGTGGGCAAAAGTGAAAGTGCTATTAGGATATGGCATTAGGTGTTTAATTTAATGTCCTTAAGGTATGCCATTATTAGTTATTTCAATAGTGTCCTTGAAGGAAGTAGGCTATGCATGTGGATACACTCTTATGAACACATATCCTGTTACATGCTTTTTGGATTTGATATATAAACTGTGGATTAATTCTCTTTTTCTTGGCTTTGCATTTTACCGTCCCTCCTATTTGTTTTGAAAATATTTGATGTGTTATTATTTGCTCAAGAGCTCTCTAAGCTTTCAAGCTGATGCATTCACTTTTAATGTTGATGCCATTTCTTTTGTCTATTGGACAAGGCTTTGGCGTGAGTATTGATATTGTTTGACTCACGGGCCTTGAGCTACTAAGCACCAATCTAAGTTAGTGTAAATGTTGTTATTGGGGAAAAAAAAAATTTGTGTGACATTGTGGATAGTAGAAATAAACAACTTGAAGCAAGAAAAGGAGAAAGATAAAGCAAGAAAAGGAGAAGCACAATTGTTCTATTAAGAAACAAGAGTCTACAAATATTTCTAATTGAGACATAATTTGATTAAATAACTGCTAATGCTACAATATAAGAACTTGCCATTAGCAACTTCACAAGAACAAATTCTTTTACTATTGGTATTATATATATATGTAGCAATTCCCATTCCTAGTTTTTTGCCAAATTTATTGAAGGAAATTTGTCAAAGATATACTTTTTATGCTACGAAAAATACACACAATAGAGCCAATTCTACCATTTAGGGATAGCAAATCATGTTCACATCAAATAGATTCCCAACAATATTTTCCTCTGTATATCTATATAAAGAGAGATTTCTCATCAAAGTAACAATAGTTATGTGAAAATGATGTGAAATTCATAATACTACACTATAGAATCTTTTGGTTTTTTCATGTTACATATTAAAGGCTCACACAAACCACAAAAATTCATAAATACCGAAAATTTCTCTTGATTTTTGGTTTCAATTTATCTGAACAAAATTTAAAAACCTCATATGACCCACTATTGAGGTTCATAGTAGATTGAATACTAGTTTTCTACACACTAAAAAACTTTTCCCAAGACTTGTTAAATAAATACTAAATTTTTTAACAACATTCTACTAAGTTTTTCCATTGAAGAAACATTAGACTTTCTACTCATCTCCTTATGTTATCTTCTCCGCCATTTTTCCTCCAATTGATGCGTACAAAAGTAAGTCTAATGAGTAGTATTATGAAACAATCTTGCAACTTCTTCCTTTTTTTCCAGCTATAAAAAAATTGTGGGTAAATCTATTTGATGATAAAAAACAAACAATTTGAGAAGTTTGGATCTCAGACACACTTTATCAAAGATATCAATGGCCTTTGTAGCCATGAATACTTACAAGTTAGACATAAAATATTTATAAAAACCTTTTATTCACACCAATATTGTTTAAATCAATATGCACTCAAGTTGAAAAGTAATGTATTCACATTTAATTAGCACCTTCTAGCTCATTTCCTACTTAGTAACTTAGGGTATACATCACTTCAAAAAAACAACCTCAGTAGCATCAGACTACATGTTAATTATTAAAGCAAGGTCTGCATTCAGGACTCACTAGCTATTAGAATAGAAATCCATGAGCTAGGTTGATTTTGGTGGGTTTCCATTCCTAAACACTTCTACCTTTCAAGAAAAATTATGCAACCTAAAGATTAAAAATACCAAACCAACCTCCATGAATTTGTCCAAATTTGATATTGCAACTCTTTTCATATCTAACTTGAATGGTAGATACAAACACAAAAGTTCATTCTAATAACTGGGTATCCTCTATTGCAACTATAACTATATTCATGGCTTCATTAGATAGTTCATAGGTTGCATATGTCCCTCTAACAATATGAATAATGGGGGCGAAGAGAATTTGGAAGCCAAAACAAGATGGCTAAACACATATGCCAAAGGCTTATCATCCTGCAAGAAATATGTTCAGCTACCACTTTGCAAGACATCATACCAATAACCCCAAATTACAACATCGCCTTGTTACCATGTGTTCCCCCATGCATCTTCATAATCAGATTCAACAAAATGTGAGCCTTTATCCACAAGCATAAGCCAAAATGGATCAATAGTGTTAGTAGGAACTACAACATTATCATTTGGAAACAAATTATCTATGATCCATTTACCACTAGTCCTAGCTTCAATTTCTTCATCAGAATTGTACATCATCTGCTTTACCTTTAACCTATTTTTAGGTTTTAGCCTTGTTAATGTCCACTGCGAGACATGTTATTTGTTATCACACTCTAGCTCAAGATTTCCATCTAGGCAAGCTATACAAATGTAAGATAGTTACATAAATTGGCATAATGTCGGATCCTTGCATGAAATGGACTACACTTGATGCACTTCTCAACTTTTGCGTATTGTTTGGCAATCATAAGGCTTCGACCTATCCACATCTCCCATTTTCACTAAGTGAAATACTTGTTGATATGCTTTCATGCTAATGGAGTTGCTACATGGAACATGTTTGCTTCTGCTTGAAGGTGTGCTACAACTTCAACTGCATTTTGCAACTTCTTGCCGTGGGGCTTGATTTATTCCTTTCAAACCTCTCTTTTCAATAAAGCCTTTGCTTCATCCACCTCCCCCTTCCCATGGCCTATTGCGAAAAAAATCCAAACCATTTAACAACCCTCCATATGACATTGGCTTGAGGTGACATTAGGGTAATGAAAACAAAATACCAAGCCCTTACAAACTTAAACTGCCTAGAACATCCATTGGACCACCTTACATGCTAAGATGGCCAAAACCCTCTATTCATAAGAAATTCCAGTGGAACAAAAATGCATGTTGTATAAATAAAGTATCATGGCTAGAATCATTAGAGACATAATAATGCACTTCTTTCAAAAGTCTAGATTTTGGAGTGACTAGGTCAAAATTAGGGTTTTGCCTATAAATAATGTGGACCGGAATGGTTATCTAAAAATTGTGCCAATGCATATTTGATATTTCATTTTGCACCATCAATTTGTAGTTGAATGAAAAGTCAACACAAGAAATGATTTTGTCCTCAAGCACATTGAGAAGGCAATCCCTAAACTAAACATCTTGTCACCTAGAAATGAAGTTCTGGAACACAAAAGCTTTGAGGTGAAGTTTCAAGTATTGTATGAACTCATTGGAATGTGTGTCATGGTATTTGATTCTATAAGCTTTTTGATCCCTACCATCTTCAATCTACCCAACAACTTTGTACGTTATGTTTTGCAAATGGATGATCTGATTTGTTTCCAATTCATTTGGGCAAGCCTTTAGGATATGAACTCCACAATGGCTACATTCACCCATCAAGCATTATCTAGAATGCCATTCAGCTAAAGCAAGCTTAGGACATAACATAGATATCCAGAATTCAGTCAACCTTTGTAAATTTGGAACTCAGCAATGCACGTGTCTAAACTACTTATAGGGTTTAACTAAGAACCACAAACCTTAATACATTTATAATTACAAGTACCATGGATGCCCTTGCCTATTGTTTTCATTTCATTGAATCTATTTAAAAGCTCCTTGAACTCCATGTGATATTAGCAACAACACGTGTTCCAATCTTTCAACTATCATACAAACCATGGCCTCAACGCTTGGAACATTGTAAACATCATAGGAATTTTTGGAAATTTTTCTTTGGAAGTAGTAAAAAACTCAAGCTACACATATATTATCAATATGTCAATTTTGTCACCTTGCATTTGAAAAGGACAATAATCTAGATCCTAAGACATTTATAGTAACATTCAAACAACACTAGCCATAGAGCTACATTCCTTACCCAAACCTTTAAGGACTGTAGTAGAGTGGTTACACAAATGAAAAAAATAAATTTATATACACAATTGTTTTTGGGAATGAATCAATCAAACTATGTACAAGGGTTGCATTACTTAGACAAGGGACAATCTACTTTGTTAAGACTACTAGTTGTTTTACCAAGGATTGTGCAAGATATAAAAGGACTCCATTAGTTAAGTAAGGAACAATTTGCTTTGTTAAGACTACTTGCCACTTAGCCAAGGATCAAGCAAGTAATACAAGGATTCTATTGGTTAGGTGAGGAACATTTTTGCTTTGTTAGGAATGCTAGCTACTTAGCCAAGGAATCAAGCACATACTAAAGATTCAATTGAGTAGTCAAGGAGACCTATGATGTATAAGGACTTAACTTCTTAGCCAAATAGAACATTTGTTGTACTTAGGATTGCTAACTACTTGGGAAGTAACATAAACTGGAGTGGTTAGGAAAAAAGGACCCAAGATGACACTAATATTACATTGATTACCTGGAATGTTGACATTAGAACTAGAATAGTTTTGTAAGTACTCATTAAGAGTGCTCAACAAATACAAGCACAAAAGACTCCAAGTGTTCATTTGATACTAATCATCTTATGATGAAATAGTCTATGCAAACCATGAGAAACAACAAATTATCAAATCTAACTCTTATAACTCAAAAATGTGATTAAGTCCAATACATCTTATTTTTGAAACTTGGAGAAAATGTTTGGGATGCTCCTCAAAGTGCTTGACAACAATTTGTCTCTTCATAACATCTTTTGTATTTTGGAGATATTGTTGTTTCTTTAATCCACCAATCTATAACAACATTTCTGATTTCTTGTGGCAAAGCATTTAAACAGCTTGCTTGTCCCTAGTTGATCCATAATACATTCTAGATTATATCTAATTAAACCCATCTACCCATTGCTTTTATGTTCTATCTATCAACCACCAATGTTTTAGTAACACCCCTATTACTATTACTCATAGATTGGTTAGATGCTAATGTGTAAACTATGTCTTTGGCAACCATAAGCTCAATTTTGTGAGATCCTAGCAAATTTGAGTTGTTAAACCAAATCTAAAATTGTTCAAAATATCTAAGTTGCATTTTATTGAATTTAAGTCCTTGAAGTATTCAAGCATCATATTTCTAACAAGGGGATGGGTGATGAACTTCTCAAATGTTTCTTGTTGTAGGTCATTATCTAGACCCTTGATTTGTTCCATGAAGAACAAGGCCATATTCCTTGAAATTTCTACAATTATCTTTTGAGGTTGTCTTCGATACTATCGCAAGTTTTTGGGGCTACACTTGATAGTACTTCAAGAGCAACAACCTCTTCTATTTGAGTGGCATTAGTTGTTACTTTTTTTAGAGCTTTACACCTCTTGACACATTCTTGAGTGTCATCCTTTTTCTTTTGTGCATACCAAGCTTCATGCTCGATAATTTGTCCAATTTGTTAGAATTCTTCAAATCCTTCTTTGCTCCTTGTTTCTCTAAACAAAGGTGCCATGATAACACTTAACTTAAACCTACAATCAAGACACAATGCAAAGATTCAACTAACTTCTTCAACGGTCACTACCAGGTATAGAATGGAACATTCAATAGGAACTATTTTCCCAAATTTTGCAAATGGTTAAAATTCAACTAAGGTTTAATGGGGTGAAAGCACACTAAGGTGGAGTACTTTGGCATATGTGGAGTCCATATTAGTGTTAAAATAAAAGTCCATTTTACATTGTAATAGAATAACTCATATTGCACAAGTCATATGGCAAGATTAAATAATTTTTTTTACTTTTAGACTTTATCAAATTGTAAATTAATTGTTTCAAAATTTTACATTGAAAAAATGAGAATTTGAATCATTAATTCCAATTAATAAATGACTTTATAAAAAAATCCATATTTCATTATATATCTTAATTTATGATTTTAAAAATCTTTAAAAATCGTCTTCTTTTGTATCAATGGCATCACACTACTTTCTATGTTAAAGAAAATCACTCAACCAAGCATTTTAGTAGATATAAGGAATCCATAATCATATGATATGGACTAAAATGCTAGGTTTTTGGCACTTCAAAAGTCCAATATCTTATGGCAACTCAAAATCTATTCATGAAATTCATACAATGTGATCATATCACATGTAATATTATTATTTTTAATCCTTTTCACATATTATTCATTTATGTTTTTCTCCATGGCCCATGATTGACAATCCAACAAGGTGTGATAGGATTATGTATTCCACATTAGTGTGCTTTCACCCAATGGTCACTTCCAGATATAGATTTAAAACATTTAGTAAGAGTTACAACAACAATTTTTTCCTAAATTCTACAAACTATTTACTTCAAATGAAAAGTTTAAAAAAAGATTTTACCTTGAAAAGTGTGTGTAGCAAATTAAGGCTTCAATGTTCTCCTATTACTTAATCTCTTAGTAAACACTGTGCATTGTGATTGTGCAGGGCTCAACCAATTGACAAAAATTTCATAATCAAACATTGGGGCAATTCCATTTTTATCATTATGATGATATGTCCAACGAGCATAGGTGGAATCCTTTAAATCAAACTCCTAATGATGCCCAAAACTACCTTCTGTCTAAAAAGACCATTTTAGTTGGAGATTGTGGAAACTGCACTTGCATCACAATTGCAATTAAATCCCAGCAATTAGACTATATGAAGTCTAAACAAAAAACATAAGCTAACCTAGATCACAATGTCTGATGTGACGTTAAGATGGAATCATGAAAAAAAATAAGTTGGCCGAATATGATGTTAAGATGGAATCAACTAAGCTATGCGCATTGATTCAAGCTAATGACAAACAAAACTATAACAAAATTGTTTTTGACATTTAGATCCTTACAGCAAGTTCAATGCATGACATTCAAATAATAATTGTAATAAAAAGGACCCACAAATCAAAGTGGGACTAGAACCTTGCACTGTCCATTAACCATTCTAGATGTTGATTAAAAGACTTTCACAACACAAACCAACCAACATTTAAATCCTTGCAAAAGTTTATGAAGTTCAATAACAAAACCAGAAAACATTCGAATGGAATAAACCTTGCAACATCCAAAACTATCATAATAATTCACATAATAGTGCTAGAAAAAGGGTTGTACTAAGCTTTTGCAAAGAGAGCAGCATAGAATAGATTTGCAACTACATGAAAAAATTGGCAAATCTCTAGGAGAGAAATGCTAAAAGAGTCATATTGCTAGTCAATTTAATTGATCAAACCATCATTCAATGTTACACATCATCCTAAACAAGATGATGGTTTGATGTTCAAGCACAACAACAAGCGCCTTGATCGGTACATTTTTGGGCATGTCCTCATAATTGGTTGACCTTCTTGGATATAGATTAATTAGCAAGCCCACTAATTACTTAAAACCTCAACCTAATCACATTCAAATGCCAAAAGAGATGCCTTTGGAGATGTAAAACAAATCATAATAACAAACTTTGCATGCACCTTATTGGATTGAAGCTTCAACACATTTAAGAAGATAATGTTTGAGATTCATTATAGATGCCACAAAGAGCATCAACGTTTCACTGTCATCTCCATCGTCATTTTCCTATGTTTCTAAAAGTAGGTTGAGCTCTACAAAACTCCAACCTACCAATTTCATAACCCCCCATGCCTCAAGTTCATTTTCCCAACACCTTCAAACCTCTTGATGCTTATGCAACTCAAAACTCTAGCCTCTACACCCTATAAACCTCCCAATGATGATGCAAAGCATGCTCAATCCGTTTCTAAGCATCCTCAAAGCTCAAAACTCTTGTGCACCTTCATGATGGAAATTCACCGATGGGCAATGGCAAGGAACTCGTTAAACCCTATCCCCCTACCACAAATGGTTACGATTCTTTAGGTCAATATACAAGACTCATGAACCATTGATTTTACAATGGATGTTGATTCAAGTTCCTACATCAATATTTGATTGTTGTGTTTTTCATTCAAAAATTAATAGATTAAGCACTCAAAGCATTGGTTGCAATGTTTAATGAATGTTTTTGGGACCTTTGCCATGTATGGTTTAATTTCATCTTTTGCAAGGCATTATTATGATATATTTGTAATATATTTGTGAAAAAAAAATCAATATATCTAACAATAGTTTAAGTGTAAACCCTAAAAATGTAAAATATTAAACAATGGTTACGTTTCTTGTGGTACATGTTACCATGACTACACCCTTGTACTTGGGGATTTGTTGAACTTGTTACCAAGGTAAAGATGAAGAAACCAAAGAGGAAGAAGGACCTACACTACAAGAAATCATGATTTTCTTAAAATGCGAATTTGACTGAAATGTTCATTTTGACTAGAAGTGATGTCCATCTTGACTAATGGGTGGGGCATGATACACATGTGTTATATTTTACTAATGTATTCAACTAAAGTGACCTTTATGATAGGTGTCAATTATACATTTAATCAAAAGGGATAACCAAATAATAAGGTTCATCAAGATGACCACGGTTTAGTCAAATTAGACATATTAATTTAATATTAGTTAGGTAGGCCTAGGCCAACACTAGCTACATACCTAGCATAAGTACCTTGTTTTGTTTAATCACATAATGATTGAAATTTGAATTTAAAGACTCATTATTTACATCTTTCAAAATTTGTTTTAAGAAATTCATTTTAGCATTTATGAAATATATTGATTTCATTGAATAAAATTTTGAATAAAATTCAACATTATGTTTTATTTGCTTCATTTGACCAAGATTTGAGACAAAAAAAATTGTCAACTTTGGGATTTTTTGACGACTTCATAGTTAAGAAAATAAAACAAAAACTTACAAAACCTTTACCAACAAAAGGTGGTGTTGCTTGATGGCAAAGGCATTGGGATGCCTCCATGAGGTCTTGGATTTAAATTCGGGCAAATCATGTGTATGAAATTTGTATGTGGTCATGACATATACATTGTACATGTACATTGTATATGTATGGTTGTAGATAGGGTATAAGTCAATATATGCCTATTTACCTTTTGCGACATATGATGCCACATCACTCTCAAAGATGTAATATAATGATGACACATGGCATAAATCAAACCATAAATAATGATGACTCAATTGACTAGAGATCAAATTGAGAATTAGTCATGTTGACTAGTCAAAATGTCCCATAACCCTTTGGTCAAAAAGATTGTGTCAAAATTGACTTGTCCAAAATAACAATTTGATCAAATTGGACAAAGGAGTAAATATTACAAGGAATTTGCAAATAAACAACTAGATTTACAACTAATTTTTAGTTATAATTACCACATGCAACTTACTACAAGGCCTAATCACCTTGGACAAGTCATATAAATAAGCAAATTAGGCCTTGTGCACACCATAACATGCATTATGATTCCAACAATAGTTTTGAATGGAATCTCTTTCATGGCAATTACATTTTCAATAGTAATTGGGGCCATACTTTTGTTAAATTTAAAACTTGCTTGAAATGGAAGAATCACAAGATGGCATGAATCCATTTTAAATTGTGCTAATATGTCATTGAAATATTTTTCTTGGGACATATGGATCTTCTTAAATTTTTTATTTTGTTTAACTTGGATACCAAGAAAATAGGAATTTCACCACTATTAATCATCTCAAATTCCTTAGACAAGAATTTTTTGATGTAAGCTAGTAAGGCTAAGTGATTGTTCATTAAGATATTGTCATCAACATACAACCCTATGAATAGAAATGGTGCACCAGATCATCAAACATATATGTTAGTGTTAGTTTGACTCTTGGTGAAGCCAATCCCCAATAGAAAAAATTTCATTTGTTCATACCATATTTGAAAACATTGTTTAATTTTGTTGTATAAAATACATAAAAATTGACATACTTTATTTTCAAAACCTTTTTGTATATAGCTTTCAGGTTATTACATGAATATTTTTTCATGAAAAATGCCATTTAAAAACCTATATGAGCATCCATTTGGTGAATTTTGAAATCCAAAGCTACTATAAACGAAAATAATATTAGAAGAGAAGTCAACTCAACCACTAGAATAAAATTTTCATGGTAATCAATTCCAAGCTTTTGAAAAAATCCTCGAGCTATACGGTGAGCTTTATATTTAAGGATGGACCAATCAACATTGTACTTCTTACAAAATATCCACTTATAACTTATTGTAAACATATGTGAGTCCAAATTCTTTAAGGTGTACCAAAATCTTGTCACAACATCACCTTTTTCTTGTTTTTTTGCCTTTTTAAAAAAAAATCATGTAAAGACACATTTATGGATGTTTATGATGGAATCTAGAATTGTATTGGTTTAGGGATGAAAGCAAACTAAGGTGGACGAAAAGTGGCATGTTAGAAGTCCATTTTTACATAGTTTTTAGTGTTATCAAAACTTTCACAATAAATATGTCAACCAAAAAATCATTCTTTTGTAAGAACTATTTCTTGCCCTCCTTTTTTAATACATTATTGAATACTTTGAATGAAAAAATTTCCATCAAATTCAAATTTTTGACATTGAAAATGGGATAATGAATTATGGGGCTTTCAAAAGTACCTAAATGATTATTCCCATTTGTAATCACATCCCCAATAAGTCTCAATATGATTTTTTTTTTTCATTTTAGTCATATAATTTATGTTAGAGTACCATAACATATTTCATTTAATCTTCCAAGAATTATGTGTCCATTTAAAAATGTGTATGGACTATGACACAAGATGAAACACAAATTTAAAAGTCCCCCAAAGACCAAAAGATGGTCATTTGCTTTTTTTTTTTGCTAGTAACTTCCTATAACAATGTATATTTATAAATATGAGTCCCTTTTTATAAATTTCCTTATGAATTGGAGTTAGGAGACATTAACATAATAAGAGGTACTGGATTTTTGTTTTGTAACGTGCAAAAATGGACAGTGTTGTTTGCTTTTGCCCTTAGAATATGGTCATTTTGAAACATTTGACAATCTTTGACTCATTATTTTTTATAGGATTAAAATATAGGGTAAAAAAGGATTGTAGTAAGGGCTAGGTCCTTTTCATCTTCTGTGGTACACCTTAAAGGATTTTCACCCATGTGAAGGTAATGATTTAAACACCTTGAGTATTATTTTGAAGTAAAGAATGATACTAATCATTAATGGCTTTTGTCCACTAGGTTTTATAGCTTCCTTAAATGTACATGGTTCATTCATTCCTATATAAAACATATAAAAAAAATTCAAATGACCTTTATATTTAAGATTTGGTTTATGAGGTTGAGTGGATCATTTTATAGGTGGAGATTATAATGGATTTTTTTGGGAGTTGTTTATAAATTTGGTAGAAAATTTGTGTTTTGGAAGTCCAATTTGAGAAAAGGAATGAAGAGAATCTCAATAATGATGAGCTTCATGGATAAACATGGGGGTGTGCTTGGTACAATTGTGGGTGTCAAATTTGGTGGATTAAGTACTCTTAGAGACCCTACTATTGGAGGAATGGGTATGACATGGGGTATGGGAATATGTTCATCAACTTTAACATTAAGAGGCATAAAACCTTCATTTTGTCCTTTTATTAGGTCATAAACAAATGCATCAAGTATGGGTTTCCCTTCTTTCAAAACCATGGCAACTTCATTAAAGGTCACATCTCTTTTGAGGATAACATATTTTTTTAATTTATGACCTTTTGTCTCCCCATAACCCAAAAATATGCATTCATGGGCCTTCACCTTCAATTTATGGCGCATTTCCTTAGGAATATGGGCATATGTTAAAACAACTAAAAAAATTTAAATTTTTCACATCCAGTTTGATACCATACCAAATTTCATATGGTGTCCGATCTTGTAATGTTGATGTGAATTTCTTTTTTGAATCAAACAAGTTGTAAATGTATTATTTCATCCCAAAACCCATTAGATAATTTTGCACAGTTCAACATAAATTGTGCGCTTTCAACTAAAAACCCATTTTTCCATTCGGCCACCCCATTTTGTTCTAGAGTGTAAAGCACTTTGAATTGTCAAAAGATTGCATTTACTTCACAAAATTGTTGAAACAATTTACTAACAAATTCACTGCCATTATTTATTCGAAGAATTTTTATTCTTTTTCCAATTTGATCCTTCCTTCATGCATTCGATATGGATGTGCATTTGGCCTAGTTGTTGTGAAGTAATGATACATTTGTCTTTTGTAAATTCAAATTTTAAACCATTTTGGGTTTATTTGCCCATCAATATTAAAATTTTCAACAATTTCGGTACATGTAATATGTGTCAAAATTCAATTTTCAATTCGAAATTCAATTGGATTAGCATGTTTCCAATGCCAATTGCTTCTTGAATATTATCATCATCAAGCTACACCATTGTTGGATTGGAAAATTCATTACAAGATATGAGCCACTCTTGATTTGGTGTTAAATTTTCCATTGCTCCAGAGTCTTAATACCACACATTAGGTGATAATTGACCACTCATTAGACATAATGTAAACAATTGGGGGAGTTTATTTTTCTACATTATGTGGGGTGTGATTTATGACTTGATTTGGTGTATTATTGACCCTCACAATTTGGAGTGTCATTTACAATAAAATTTGCTCGTGTTTTTAAGATTCCCTTTGTTCAATTTGTAATCCAAAAATGACATTCTATGGCATGGTGATTTGGTTTTGGACAATAAAAAACAAGTGGCTCCTTTTCAAAAAATTACTTTGACTATAATTGTGGTTTTGGGAGTTCAAATTGGATTGTTTTCCATTATCACTTGGATTAGTTTTTCCCCATTGTGTTTTACATGGTTTCTTAGTATTATTTCTTCTATAATTATTCTAAAATGCCATTGTTAAATTTGAAGATGTACCCTTTAGTATTATTTCTTAGACCTTTTTTAATGCTTTACGTAATTGATCAAAAATCAAAGTGGTTTGATTACCCATTGAACTTACAAAACCTCTATATGATTTTGGTAAGGAATATAATAATTGAAGTGTGATTTCATTAGTGGAATATATAACTTCTACTCTTATTAATCGATTTCTTAAACTAAAACAATTCCAAGAAAGATGTGATATTTTCATCATCTTTCATTTCCAATTTGGAAACTTTTAAAAAAATAACACACTACAAGAAATCTTGACTTTTTTGACCTGGAATTTTAGTAAAAAAAACTCTCCCTATGGTCTTTTTGCGACCATGTCCAACTTGACCAAAGTGCCATTTTGGACAAGTTGATATAAACCCAACCATTTTGACTAGGTTTTTTTTGTTGGTCTAGTAGGCTTTGTAATTTAGGCTACTTAAATAGGTCACCTAAGTAGCCAATGTAGCCTAGGTTGCAAGTGTGAGGATTTGAACTCTTCACCTCCACATTGAGGAATCAAGTCCTGAACATTTGCACCACCACCCCATAGTGTGATTTTTTGTGATAACATATTGTAATGAACATGATTTTGGACCAACATATTGTAATAAACTTCCATGAATTTTTTTTCAACATATTGCATTACATGAACTTGAATTGTTTTACACTACGTACACAAATAGGTAGGTTATAGGTAGGTTAGTAGGTAGGTAGGAGGTACTTAAATAACATGTAGGTTATAGTCTATTCAACTTTATAGGTACCTATTAGGTCTATATTCATACCTACCTATGCTTATGTTATTTAATAGGCTATGTAGGTACCTATTAGCCTATAATTAATATATCTAGCCTAAGAATACTAGGTAGGTAGCTTGACCTATTAAATAGATCTAGGCTTTAGCTACCTACCTAATACTAAACTAAGCTACTTATCTAGTAGCCTAGGTGGCCTCACCTAGGTTAACTACATACCTATTTAATAGGTTTAAGTGCCCTAGGTAGCCTAAATTAGGCTACGTACCTACTTAATAGGCCTATCTTAGGCTAACCTAGGCTACCTAGGCTATGTACCTACCTAGGTAGCCTAGGTTAGGTTACATACTTACTTAGTAAACCTAGGTTAGCCTAACCTAGGCTACTTAAGTTAGGCTACATACCTACCTAACAGGCTCAAATAACTTGAGTTAAGCTATATACCTACTTAGGTAGTTTAGGTTAAGTTATGTACCTATCTAGATACCCTACGTTAGGCTACGTACTTACCTAGTAGGCCTAGGTGGCCTAAATTAAGCTATTTATTTTGTAAGCATAGGTGGTTTAAGCTAGGCTACATACATACCTAATAGGCTTAAATGGCCTAGGTTAAGCTATTTATCTTGTAGGCCTAGGTGGCCTACACTATGTATGTAGCTACCAAGTAAACTTCAACAACTTAGGTTAGGCTACTTTATATTTAACTAGTAGGATAAGCTACCTATCTATTAGGCCTAGGTGGCCTATGTTATTTATCTAGTAGGCCTAGGCTAGTAGGCTATTTACATGGGTAATAGGTCTACCTAATAAGCCTAGGTCACCTAGGATACCTACCCTAAAAACTTACATTATTTAGTTATAGGCCACTTAGTAGTTTTAGGCTACGTCCTGGGTAACTCACTAGATAGGTCTAATTTAGGCTACTTAGCTAGGCTACTAGTTAGGTTATTACTTAACAAATAGCCTATTAGCCTATTAATTATGTTATGTTAGATAGGTAGTTTAGGCCTAACCTAACCTACTAGTTATGTTAGGTTAGGTAGGTAGCCTGTCTTAACAAGTAGGCTAAGTCATCAAATGAGTATGGTTCATTTGATTAAGTGTCAAATCATAATGGTCAATTTGATTAAGAGTCAAATTAGGATGGTCAATTTGACTAAACCTTATCCATTCAATATGGCCAACTTGATTAAGCCATGGCCATTTTGATGGACATTTGTCCATTTTGATCAAATCTTTGGCTTGACACTTGATCAAAATGGCCATTTTAATCAAATGTTCTATTCAAATTTAACATGTGTTTTTCATGCCTTAAACCTTTAGTCAAAATGGACATACCTTTTGGTCAATGTGGACATTTTGGTCAAGTTGGCTTTTTGAAAAATGGCATTTTCATGGAGTGAGAATTGTTACTTTGTCTAAATGTTCATCCATTAATTTAAGCACATCTCACATTACTCTAAAATTTTTATGTGGTTTGATTGCTTCTATTTAGACATCCCCTAAATTGAAAACACTATTTAAAACATAGCCTTATTATCTTTTAACTTCCATGCCTTTTGTGTGGTAGGACCCATAGCACCAAAATCAACTTCTATGCCATCAATTAAAGGTATTAGATCAATCCTCATTAAAATCATTTTTAATTTAATACTTCAAATTGAATAAATAGTCCCAATCAATTTTTCAACTTTGTAATGACTTTGATTGATTTATGATAATGTTGACATTGTTGCTTTAAATTTGAATATCAATTTGATTTCTCCTTTTTTTAAATATCATACAAGATTTATTAACAACATGTTCAATGTCACAAGAAATTGTTTTTTTCAACATTGTTATCAATTTTCTATTGTGTCAAATTGATAATTGACTTTGATTTTTGACATTGAATCATGTGTGAACTCAAAAAAATCACTATGCTAGAATTTAACAAAAGATATTTTCTTTTTCTACATACTCCTTCTCTTTGAACTTTTTAAAAAATGATTAACTAGGTTCTGATACCATATTAAGATATTATTCAACTTAATCAAACCAAAAAGTTATAATAACAACAATTGAATGTTATAGTCTTATGTTTTCAAAAGTGAGAGTCTAAAAGAAAAGGTACCAAATATTAGAATTAGTCACAACTAAATGAATCTAGGAAGGGATGAAATAATGAAATGAAGTTTCATCCATCTAGTTTTCCTACACCAAATATTGAAAATTTTCAAAAAACCATAGGTTCATTGGTTTTTAATTTTTGAAGAACCAACCAGCATTTGTTACCAAACACATTGTTAACAAATAGGAGATCAACTCAAGTGCAACCATAAATCTTTATTGAAAGGAAATTACAACATGATGCTCACAACACAAAACATAACATCAAGAACTCCTCAAGGTTCTTGTCACATGAAATACACAAACTTGTGTAATGAAGAAAAGAGAGCCAAACCATCAACACAAGGTATTTAACTAAAAGACGAACCACAAATAACCAAACTAATATAAGTAAAAAAAATAATTCAACCTTGTGAAAGTAACCTAGTTACTTTCCTACTCTAGTTACAAATGAAACCTAACTAGTTGAGCTTGAATTCTCAACACTCCCCCTCAAGCTCAAATTCACTTCTAGTACACCAAACATTTTTCTAAACTTCCTTAGCTTGTTTATACCTAAAGCCTTTATGAAAATGTTAGCAACTTGATTTTCGGTATTGACATGAATAAGGTTAATTTTTTTTGCTAGAATTTTTTTTCTAATAAAGTGGTAGTGCACTTCAATGTGCTTTGTCTTAACATGATAGATTGGGTTATTAGCAAGTAGTATGCTACTGATGTTATCACAATAAATGACAACAAGAGCATCCACTGATTGTCCCAAATCTGATAATAATTTTTGTAACCAAACTACTTCACATACAACAATTGCTGCACTTTTGTATTCTACCTCTGTGCTTGATAGTGCAACTGTTGGTTGTTTTTTACTACTCCAACTAACAGCACCACTTCCAAAAGAAAACATGAAACCACTAGTCGATCTTCTATCTGAAACATTGCCAACCCAATTAGCATTCGTGTATCCATGTACTTGTAACTGGTTCTTGGCTTCATAAAAAATTCCACATTGTAATGTATGTTTTATGTACCTCAATATGTGCCTCACTGCATCCAAATGTGGCTTTTGTGGTGTTTGCATGAATTGGCTCACCACTCCAACTTCATAACTCAAATCTGGCCTTGTGATGGTCATGTAAATCAAATTCCCCATTATGCGTCTATACATAGTGGTATCCTCCACAAGGTCTCCTTCATCTGCACTTAACTTCACATTTTGCTCTAATGGAATTAAAATGGATTTGCAACCCGTCATCCCATATTCGGTCAATTTGTTCAAGGCATATTGCCTTTGTAGTAACCATATCCCTTTAGGGGATTGGATTACCTCAATGTCGAGGAAGTAACGCAACTCTCCCAAATCCTTCATTTCAAACTTTTGCTTCAAAAGCTTTTTCAAATCAAAGATGTTTGCATCATTATTTCCTGTGATAATCAAGTCATCAACATAGATGACTATGATTACAATCCCATGATCTGTCTTTTTCACATATAGTGAAAAATTTGCATTAGATGTTTGAAATCCACTTGTGACAAGATACTAACATATCTTGTTTGACCAAGCTTTAGGTGCTTGCTTCAAGTCGTATAAAGCTTTTTTCAACCCACAAACCAAATTAGGATGTGTTTGGTCCACATAACCTGGTGGTTGCTCCATGTACACTTCTTCATGTAAATCTCCATGAAGAAAAACATTCTTTACATCCATTTGATGTAAAGACCATCCTTTTGCTACTGCCATAGCAATGATTGTTTTTATAGTTGTCATTTTGGCAACTGGACTATAGGTCTCCTCATAGTCTATGCCATACGTTTGGGCATAACCTTTGGCAACCAATCTTGCTTTGTATTTGCTCACAGATCCATTTGCATTGTGTTTGACTTTGTACACCCATTTGCACCCAATTGCTTTCTTGTCCTCTGGTAAAGCTACCAATTCCCAAGTAGCATTAGCATCCAAAGCCGCCATCTCTTCATCCATGGCATTGTCCCATTTAGGGTTTCCAACCGCTTGTTCAAAACAAGTGGGTTCAACCTCTTGTATAATTCTCACCATGTATGCGTAATGATGAGCTACAAAGCCATCATATGTGAGTCTTTGTACAGGGTACTTGACTCGTGTGGATCTTCATACTCCATTGTTGTTGTTAGGTGTTTTCAAAACTTTATTGGCCATCCGAGCTCCAGGAGTAGTAATTAAAGGGATTCTTGATTCTTCACCCACACTCTTATCTGAATCACTTGATTCATCATCTACATGAGGATTTCTAGATGATGTTTGAGAACTACCATGTACAATGCTTAAAGATCTTAATCTTCTTTTCCATGGGGTGCTATTGGACCCACTAATTGAAGATTCTTGTGGTCCATTGATTAATTGTGACTCTTGTTCCACATTTGATGAAACATCACCATTTCTAACCTCTCCATCTTTTGCTACCTTCAGTGGTGAGTATCAGCTAACCATCTCATCAAACACAACATTTGTACTCACTTGCAACTTTCGAGTGAAAGGATTGAAGCATCTATATCCTTTTTGTTCTAAGGAATATCCAATGAAGATACATTTCTTAACTTTTGGGTCTAACTTTGATATCTTCTCATTAGGAACATGCACATATGCAATGTAACCAAATACTTTGAGGTGTGAGACATTTGGTTTTTTGCCTGTGAATTTTTCTTCGGGTGTCATGCCATGAACTGCCGCTATGGGTGTTCGATTCATGATATAGACTATAGTTGCTACGGCTTAAACCCACAAGTAATTTGGCAAATTCTTCTCATGCAACATGGCACGTGCTATTTTTGTAATGTGCTTGTTTTTCCTTTCAGCAACTCCATTCTGCTATGGGGAATAACTACATGAGTATTTC
>Ga0209611_10005319_pt1 | contig 21620 bp, 14 predicted proteins | sample S1TSphgellanicum_3_FD_187693 | JGI IMG/M metagenome (GOLD analysis project Ga0209611, IMG submission 187693) | Host-associated microbial communities from peat moss isolated from Minnesota, USA - S1T2_Fc - Sphagnum magellanicum MG (SPAdes) (version 2) | ecosystem: Host-associated > Plants > Peat...
ATAATTGTAGGAATTTATATTACATTAGATAAAGCTTTTTTTAAATATTTATTTCCAACATGGTGAAATGGGCATTACCTAGAGTAAGAATAGATCAATTATTAGATCTTGGTTGGAAATTTATCTTGCCCATTGTTTTAGGTAATTTATTATTGACAGCCTCTTTCGAGGTTTTTTCGCTATAAAGTAATTCAAATAAGTTGTACGAATATTTCAAAATTCCTCCTTCATATGTAGATTTATTCGATTCGTGAATTAAGAAATACATAATAAATAATTTACTTAGGGATATCCAACACATGTTTATTATGGTGAATGGACTTTAAAATTATAGTGAACAAGTAATACAAGCCACAAGGTACATTGGTCAGGGTTTCGTAGTGACCCTAGATCATATGATTTGTTTACCTTTGACTATTGAATACCCTTATGAGAAATTGATTCCATTAGAAATATTTCATGGACGTATTCATTTTGAATTTGCGAAGTATGTGTCTATGTATGTCTAATTAATTTACCTATTATTGATTAGAAATTAAGAAAGAATAAGAGGAAAAAATAATTTAAAATTATAATATTGATTTCGGAGTTTGTATCTTTTGTAGAAACTATGTCAAATATTGTCCCATAAATTGTTTATCAATGACTGAAGAATATGAACTTTCCATTTATGATCGTCACAAATTAAATTATGATCAAATTGCTTTAAGACACTTACCTATATCCATAATCAAAGATTCTGCGATTCATACTATTCCAACTTTAACTCATCTAGCCAAAGGGGTTATGGAAGGACACTTCAATTCAAGAAGTATCACAAAAAAAAAGATTAAATTCCATTTAAAAAATAATAATTATATATACTCCATATCATCCCAAAATTCCTTTCACCAAGTAAGTATGTATACATGAATAAATTATCCTTCAGGGTTGATAAATAGAAATAATAGATAGAAATACATTTGTTTGATCTACATGTTTAGGGTTTAGGGTAAGAATATCAAATAGAATGTATTTCTATCTATTATTTCTATTTATCAACCCCGAAGGATAATTTATTCATGTATACATACTTACTTGGTGAAAGGAATTTTGGGATGATATGGAGTATAAATAATTATTTTCTTTTCATTCCATTCGAGATAATTCCCATAAAATGGGGCCATTTCTTGATTGATTTGATATTTCTTCTATACAATCTTAGGATAAATTATTGAATCTCAATCAATTTGTTTTTCTATTCGAGTTTTTTCTTATAACTTTTCCCGTATTTTTCATTTTCATCTTCAGATTTATTGTAGGATTCTATCCCATAAAAAAAAAAGGTTATTTCTCCAATCTGATTATTTAAAAAATATTTCCTATTTTCTAATTTTTGGACAATGGTTGGGATTCTATATTTCATTTTATTTCCAATTTTGGTGAAACTTTATCATCATAATTAGATGTAGATCTGATCGATAATTTATCAATAATTCCATCATTTTTTATTTCTATTTCATACTTATTATTGGGTTCGAATCCAAACACATCATTTTAAATATATTTATCAATTTGAGTATCTGATTTTGTCAAGGTTATATGTCTATTACTATCGAAAAAAAATTAGAATAAAAATTAGAAATATGAATAGTTTTTGACAAAATATTGTTTTTCTATCTCTTTTTTAATTCCTTGCTAATAGGTTTCCAAAAATAAGGTTTTTTTTTCATATTTCCAAAATGTAATTTAGTTTGGAAACCCCAGGTTGTTAAAAAACTACAATAACCAACTTCTTCCCCATTGACCTAATGGAAAATCCCATCTATTTGCTATTGCAATATAGTCCACTCTTGTTCTTTTAACGATAGGGCTATTCCTATTTGGATTTGAAAAATATATTGTTCTTTCCTTTATTTCTATAGAATCTTTAGAAGCATTTTTTACATTTATTAAATTAATACATTGAAAGACGATTGAAAGGAAAATGTCCCTCATTAAAAAGAATGGAGAGCACGTCTTAAGTTGTAGAATTTTCCATACCGAAATTTTATGTCTTCGGGCATGCATGGAACCTCTCATTAATCTTCGACAAAAATCTAATTGTTGCAAAAAACGTTTCACAATTTTTCTTATCTTTTTTTTTTTCTTATACAATATCCCAAATTTTTTACTTTTCTTTGACAAATATCAATAATTCCGGTAGCTATAACATCGAATTTATCATTTGTTATTTTTGAAGTCCATCAAGGTATTTCTTTATGAATTTCTTGAAGTTGGAATTTATTATGGAGGTATAGTGCCTTCACTAACAAAGATGAAATACTTCTCACTTGGGTTAAATTACTCAAAAATAAATTCTTCCAAGAACATTCAAGTGTTTGCCATTTTTCCTTTTCCAAATAATTAAAATAGAAAGTTCTTTGCCAAGTAGAAAGATTCGAGATGAGTTCCCAATTCAAATTAGATGCTCTAGTTTTCTTTCTTTTTTTAAAAATTGTATTGCCAATTTTGGAGGAAAAATTTAAATAGTTCTTTTGGTTATTTGAAGTTGTGGGTGTTTGTTCCTCCAAAAGATTCATATGTTGCAAGTTAGTTTCAAGTTTCCCATTCTTTGATCATTGAATAAGCAAAACTAAAATACAATGAACGTCTTTATTTAAGGGTTCCCACGGTGGGGGTAAATTTCTACATCCAAATTCTCACCATTGATTGAAAATCCAAAATTTGAGTTTATTATCTCCCTTCAATAAATGTAATAATTTCTTATATTTTTTTAGTTCATAAATCTTCTATGTCAAAAGCCAAGGTGATTTCAATATCACCATTTCCCCACGAAATGATTTATTTAAGAAAGGATCTTAACCTTGGTTAAGGTATTTCCCTCATTAATAGAAAATCCATTTTTTATCTATAGTATTTTTTATCAAGAATCTATCGTTTAAAGCCTTAATTATATTCCCTAATTCTTGATACAATTACTTATTTATTAATTATTATTATTATTATTTTGTATCAATCCATTCATCATAAGAATCATCGAATAAAAAATAATTACTCAAAATGTTTAAATATCTTTTCAAATCGTTTCCAAAAATAGATAAGCTTGGCAAAGCTATAAAAACTACTTTTTGTTTTCCATCGCTTAAACATATGTCAAAAGAAATTGAGATATTTGTTTTTTTATGAGACCCTTATTAATGAATTGACTATTTTCAATATATCGCAATGGTCGATTTCGTCGGCACTAATCGAAAAAAAAAAGATTGGCTATATTCTATTTGACCATGATAATCCACCACTTTCAATTGCTTCATTTGGAATTCATCATTGTTTACTTTTTTAGTAAGGAAAGGTACATGAGCTCTGCTTAGGTGTAATAAGCAACAAGCTAAAATAATAATATTAAAAGTTTGATGAATCAAAGGTTTCACCAAGAGATAAAACATGGGTGAATCACATGAACTAGGAGAAATTTGACTAAATTCAAAAAGAAAAGATGGCCACTTAACCAACCAAATAAACAATTCATAACAAATAAGAATTGTTCGCTATGTCGAAAGAAAAAAAGATTTATTAATCTTGGTAGTACAAGACTCGATAAAAGAACATTATTTAATAATTGGAAAATGAAACTATCCAAAAATATCATATGAACCCAAGCATCACTAATTGAAGTTATGGGGCATAGGGATTGATAATCCAAAAGATCTTTGGTTCGGTACCAATAAAATAGAATATATGGTAAAACTAGCAAAATGATTGCATGAGGTTTTACTAATATCATATAGAGGGATGAATAATATATCAATAGAAATCTTATTAATTGTCCTATAATCAAACCACTTACAGCTACAATACCATTGAGATTTCCCTCTAAAAGAAAACCTCTTATGGATCATATTTGAGAAGGGCCAATAGGCAATGTTGTAAGAAATCCATAATATAATCGAAATAAAATCAATGAACTTGAAATATTTATCCATGATAGTATTGGAGCCCATAGTAGTAAAAGTAGTAAGGGAATGATTGTTATCATAATGAAATACCTTGAAAGCATGAGGGTGGAATAGAATAAAATTGATAAGGTTTTGATATATACTAAGAAAAAGATCAAATGAATTTAGAATTATTTTATTAATCAGTAGATTTTTTACCCATTTATCAATAAAAATGGTTGGACTATTTCAATAACTCAACATTGATATTTTTGACATTGCAAAAAACTTCATTTCATTTTTATTTCTTTTCCCCCTTAATTAAACATGTCCAACCCAAATCTTCTAAACCATTACTGCGTTGTAAGGGACGGGTAACCAATTCAAAAACATCCCTTGCATTGGTAAATCCATGAATCTGAGCAAAAGTAAATTCAACAAACCATTTTGTGTTAATTCCTGTTGCTTCTAGAGGATTAGCATGAACCATTATAGTAATAACTAGGTTAGGTTGTCATTCATGCATGCGCTATATCTAATTGTAATTATCAAGTTTCTCCACAATTCATGGCATAGGTACGCACGTTTCTTTACATGTATTTTGTAGAAGTAACAATTCAATGGCTTGATATCATTTATCCAAATATGGAAAACCAATTTCATAAAAATAATTCCGCATCAAATAAAAAACCTAGCTAGAAAAACTTATAAGATATTATCTCCCATAAAAAATACGGATTTTCCATTTACCAAATTGAGATAACCTCTCAAAGTTCCCCACATTTGTTGTTCTTTTTCTTCCAAACCCTAGGTTTCGATATTGAATACAGAACAAAAATTTTCAATCCAAGCATGTGTTCCATTATGACCAATAGGAAAGGGTGCTCCAATCAATTTACATTTACAACATTGCATTAAGGTTTTTGTTATTTGACTTTAAAATGGATTAACCCCACACACATAGACTCCATCACCTAATGATGGAAGATCAGTATATCTATGAGGGGGTAACCGACCCAACACTTGAATGGAATGATGTTTCAATTTTAAACTAAGTTGAAAAGCCACAATAGAAGGTAAATAACCAAAAAGGACTAACGAGGGATGCTTCTTTAAATTATTTATAGGTATGGGGTTTACTCCCCCCTTCCTAAGGGGAAGGAGAGGAAATAAATTTCGTATAGCTTGATCTTGTATAGTTTCCTCCTTCTCGTCACCCAATAAACTTCGTTCTAAACAATGATGTGCCATAACGACTAAAACAATATCTTCTCCTTGGGTAAAAACATAGTCAAATCCATTTGCTCTTGCTACCACAATAGGTATTCCAATTTCAATTTCTAGTTTCGGTGCCATACCTTCCAAATCCATTTTGATTATTTTTGTGGTATAGGTACCGATCCATATAATTACACTTGGGTTGCGATTTATTTTTATTTGTAGGCAAAGTCTTTTTAATTTTTGATAATCATTTAGTTGAGCCGAGATATCTCCTTCCAATTCTACCATGGCATAACGTGGTTTTGCAAAAATCATCACTCCGATAACATTTTGTAAAAAATAGTCGCACGTTTTTGTACCTACCAATGAAAAGAAACTATCTTCAATTTTTTGGTACAACTAAGCTACACAACTAATAGGACAGAAGGTATGGTAGTTACCTATCTTACATTCAAAAGTGAAAGTTTTAGATATGTTAATTGACATAGATATAATTCCTTAACTAATAGACTAAATAAATTGGATTTCAAATGATCATAAAATCAAGTAAATTTTCTTGATTTAACTCCCTCTTTTCAATAGGACTTAAGTAAAAATCAAAGAGTAAAGTAAATAATTCTTGATTCAGAACTTCTCTTGGTACAATTCCTTCTAGTTGAGATAAAATTTGATCTGCTAAATTGGGATAGAATTCACAACATAGTTAAGAGAAGGTTGAGATTCAAAAATTTCAAATAATGTCATACCTTTTACTATAGATACTCAAATTTCTTCAATGGGGGGTAATACTTCTAATATAGGCATCATACAAGCTTTTACATATTAATCAATCAAATCTCTCTTGGATGTGCAATTCCCCACCAAGCTTGCTAATCAGAGTGGATGTGTACGAGCTTTTTCTCTAATAGAAGCAATAATATGATTAACTGTAAATAGTGCATCAAATCCGTTATCTATTATGATGATGCAATAATTAGCATAATTTGATGGAGCGATGAAACCCCCGCAAACTTCGTCACCTAATACATTGAATGAAATAATATCATATTAATTGACAATTTTTCCCACGACATATCCCCCACATCTAGCTCATGCGGGTGGTCCCCCCGCTTTTACGCAATCAACTCCTTTGTAACCTTTGTAAATAACATCTTTCAACCAAACATCTTCATAGTGATAAACTTTCAACTATAAAGTATCTATAATGGTAGGTATCAAGAATCTCGTGAGGGTAAAAGTACTATCATGTTTATGATCACATCCGATTTATAAGAATCCTTTGCCACATTTTGTTAAAGTAATGGAAATATTACAACTAGTTGTTGATTTACCGATTCCACCCTTTCCATAAACCGTTATTTTCATGTGAAATATCTCTTGGTATTTGTTTTATTTACAATTCGTAGCTGAAAATGACCATTTTGTTGTTTCTTACTCCATAATAACATTGTGAACTATAACCAACATTCCTTCAAAATGTTTTGAATTTTTTTATTAATGATAGGAATAGGTATTGATTCAATTGATTAAGTAGAATTTCAAAAAGTAAAAGTAATGACGGTACGATCGCTAATATGGATTCCCCTAACTGACTTCCCACTACCTCACTACTTCATCCACCAAAACCATTGGGCAAGCATATCAGATAGAATTTTACATGTTCTAACATTCAACCTAAGAAAAGTTTTACAGTTTCGGGTAGGCAGAAGGGTGAAAGGACACCAACAGGGGGCTTGATTGAAAGAAATTTCGTCATCGAATAGCGATTCCAAGTGCTTGTTATAATGTCTGATTCAAATAAAGAGTTGGAAAGATGATGGGTAAAGGAGGCTATTGAGACCATCTCACCATTATCTACTAGCTTTTGGGAAAAACAAACGCCCCATTATCGTTCACAAAGATGGAGAGGTCTTTGTTGCCCTTCGATAGAGTGAATTTACTTAACAAATTGGCAAGATTGCAACACCGTGGAAATCAATTGATCAATATGCATTGAGGAGACCATGGAAAAGATCATGGTGATGGTAACCGCTTCCCTTTGTCCTGGAGGCGCTCTCTAGGGAGGCGGAGGGGATTGCTATTGCTATTTCTTTTTTGTATAATAGAGGGTAGGGTGTACGCAAAGTGAGTTCCTAGAGTTTCGAAGCTTTGGGTTTTTCAACGGTTCATGCACCATAGGTAGGTTGGTTTAAAGAGTAAATTTTTTTGAATATAAGATGAAATTCTCTGCATTGTTCCTCAATAGTTCAATGGTAGAGTGGTTGATTATTAACTGATTGGTCGTAGGTTCAAATCCTGTCACAACCCTAACCTTGGGCTTGCGACCAAAGCAAGGGCTTGCAAGGTTGCGGGCCAAAAGGAAGCCCAGGGGTCACATCACATGCTCCTAGGAGTGCAAAAAAATGTGAGGGAAATGAACCCTCACACTCCCACGTGAATTCCCATTTTGGGAATTAGAGTCCCAATGAACTCCTGAATTTTCAAAGGGCGAATGTAGGGGTCAAAACCCATTGGATTGAAGAGTTTATTATATTATTGGAAAGCTATTGAAACTTAGATGTCTAAAATGGGCTCACATGACCCATTTGGACATCTGAAACACAAGTTATGGCCAAAAGAAATGCCGAGAGTCAAATTGCCAAGAGTCAAATTGGCAATTTGACTCCCGACCACTAAAAGTCAAGAATCAACTTGATTTCCTTGCGTTCAAGTGGTGTACAACATACCGTTGGAAAGTTCTTGACACAACTTTGCTTCAGACTTCATCTCAATCAAAGGTTTGCACACAAAGTTATGGGGGCCTAAAATCGTGGCCCTAAAATCGTGGGAATCCCAATTTTGGGAATTTTGAGATTCTCATTTGGGAGTCCCGAGACAAAATGCCATTTGGATGTGGGCCTTGTGGAGAGGCAGAGAGTATACTATAAGGGGGAAGGTGGTGGTTTCCCCCAAGTCCAGGCCATGGTGAGTCTTGTGAATTTGAGTTTGCCCATGGTTCGTCCTAACACCAAAAGTGTTCAAACTATGCACTTACCAACTTGTCGTTTGGTTTTGTGTAGGTTCATGTGGTGATTAGTTGCTTATCATTCTTCCTAATCCCATCCTGGACCTCCAACATGCCATTCTACCCCCAAAGTGCTGCGAGCCAGGGAGCGTGCCCCAACTCCTTGCTCTTCCATTGTTTTCACTTTAGACTCACATTTGAGTCTATCAAGGAATTTGGGGGTGTGTCAAATCCTACCTAGGGAGATCCATCCTTTTTTAGGAACTTTTTATTATTATTAAAAATAGACAAAACATTCCTTGTCATTGTTTGCATTCATGCAAAATAGTGGAAAACAAATAGAAGGAAAAATCTTAGTCACTATTCCTAATAGTCTTTCGAAAAAATGGAAATAACGGCCTTTTTGAAATACTGAAAAAAAAGAGACTAAGATCAACAAATCCATAATTCTTTGTTTTGATCCAATTATCAAAACCTAATTCCTAATTGGGGTGAAGGCTTCCAATTGCATACCAATGTGTTATTAACTATTAGTTGGTAAAAGTGTCAATTTATTTTTAAAAATCATTGATAATAAATAAGGTCACAACATGCATTAAGATCTCGGTGTAGATGTAGTAGATTTGATACTGGTTGGAGAAAATATCTTGTTTTACGACCCCAGAATTAACCTTTGGGGCTAGTTGTGGGTGAGGAGGGATTTGAACCCCCAACATTGTGGTTTGTAGCCATGTGCTCTAATCCTCTGAACTACAGGTCCTACCTCCATAGGATCTGTTATTAGGCGTTTTTTCCAGAAGCAATCTTTCCTTTTTTTAGTTTGTCACGATGAAATAACGATGAAGATGCGGAAGCTTAGAGTTTTTTTTATAAAAGAGAAAAAGAGGTATTACATTTTGAAGTGTGGAGTAAGAGGAGAGAAGGAGATTGGAATTTGTATGTATGCGGTTTTAAAGCAAGCAACCTTTAAAAAAGAATAGGAGGCGTGAAACTTTTTTTTCATCCTAACGTTGAGCTATTTTTTCGTAGGGCTTCCCCCACAATGTTGCCATTGTAATAAAGTTTCACCACCAAGTTTGGGATGGATTGGTGTGGTTCCTCTACACCTAAAACACTAGAATATCAACCCATAAACAAAAAACCCATAAATAAAAGCAGAGGGGAAAAACATATTGGTTAATAATTGTGAGGCTCTCATTTTGGAAGGTACACCATAGGTATACCTTCTAGGCAGAGTTATTAAGTTGGTGTTGTAAAACAACTTAACGATGAAGATAGGTGGCTAATGTTTGATAAAAACAATCAGGTCATATAGGAACAAGGTTCAAATCTCTCAGTCTATTAAAATGCTTTAGCTACATACATTATTACACTTCCATTTGGCACCTATCGTGATGACAAACGACTCGTCTTGCCGTGATTTTATCTAGGATTTTCAATATTTTTAGCATTCCATCTCTTGGAAGGATGGAGAATCTATCATTATTTCAACCATGTTTGGTTTGTGATCAGAAACTTCTAAAGAAGTAAGAATAGGAAAACATTCATCTTGAGGTGGGCTTCCTATTTAGATGCTTTCAACAATTATATGTTCCACACTTGGCTACTTAACATCTATCGTGCGCACAATAAGTTGTACATCAGAGGTGCGTCCTTCCTAGTCCTCTCGTACTAGGGAAAGGTCCTCTCAATGCTCTAACGCTTGCATCGGATATGGACCAAATTATCTCACAACATTCTAAACCTAACTCACGTATCGTTTTAATGGGCAAATAGCCCAACCCTTGGAACATCTACGACCCCAAGTGGCGAAGAGCCGACATTGAGGTGCCAAACCTTCCCATCGATGTGAATTCTTAGGGAAGATTAGCCTATTATCCTTAAAGTAACTTTTATCCTTTGAGTGACAACTGTTCCACTCGACACTGTCGGATCACTAAGGTCGACTTTCGTCCCAGATCGACAGGTGGGTTTTGCAATCAAACTCCCTTTTGCCCTAACATTCAAAGGTTGATTTCTATCCAGCTTGAGGAAACCTTTGCACACCTCTATCACCTTTTGGGAGGCTCACACCCCATATAAACTGTTTACCTAAGACTGGCCTTTGGCCCATAAGTCTTGACACAAGGTTAAAATTCTAGCTCTTCTAAAGTGGTATTTCACTAATGGTTCAAGCCCCCCCCGAAGGGGGCCTTTTTCACCTTCCACCTAAGCTATGCAAAAAGAGCCCAAAGCTAATCCTAGGGAGCAATAAAACTTCATAGGGTCTTTATGTCCAGGTGCAGGTAATCCTCATCTTCACAGACATGTTTATTTCACCGAATCTCTCTTTGAGACAGTGCCTAGATTGTTATACCTTTTGTGCAAGTCAGAACCTACCCAACAAGGAATTTCACTACCTTAAGACCATTATAGTTATGGCTATCGTTCATTAGGGTTTCGGTCGCCAGCTTCCCTGTCATCAGGTCAACAACTTCCTTGACCTTTCGGCATTAGATAGGAGTCAACCCCCATACATGGTCTTACGACTTTGCAAAGATTTCTGTTTTTGGTAAACAGTTGCCTGGGCCTGGTTTGTCGCAACCCCACTTTGAGGGAAGTGTGAGGTCGCCACTCACACTCTCGAAAATGGGACTTGGGAGTCCTCTGAGACTCCCAAAAATTCAGAGCACGATTGCAGGGGTCAAAACACCTTGCATTGAGACATCCTTTATATCATTGGAAAGGTCTTGAAGTGTAGATGTCCAAAATGGCCTCGCATGAGCCATTTGGACATCTGCAGCACAAGTTATGGTCGAAAGAAAGGCTAGGAGTCAAACTTGCAGTTTGACTCTCAACCATTAAAAGTCGGGAATCGACCCGATTCTTGTGTGTGCAAGTAAAGTGCGACAAACCGTTGGAAAGCTCTCAAGGAGAGCTACAACTTTGGTTTAGACCTCGTCCCGATCCGAGTTTGGGGCGAGGAGTTATGAGCGTCCAAAGTCCCGGGACAGTTTCGGGACTCCACTTTGGGAGTCCCAAGAAAAAGAGCCATTTGGATGCAAGTGCGGCCGAGAGCTACAGAGAATACTATATGGGGGAAGGTGGTGGCTTCCCCCGAGTCCGGGCCGTGGTGAGTCAAGTGAGTTCAAGGTAGCCCATGGCTTGTCCCAACATCAAAAGGGTGCATAATGAGTTCTAACCAACTTGTTGGTTGGATTTGGATGTAGGACCGTGTAATTGAGTAAGCTTGTCCCTCTTCCTAGTCTATCCCGGAGCTTTCAGCACACCCCTCTCACCCCCTTTAGTGTTAGAAGAACGTGCCCCGAGTCCCCATCTTTCCGCAACTTGAGTGACATAGCCCAACTTGGGGCTAACTAGGGACTTGGGAGCGCGTCATGGTCACTGCAACCTCTTCCGTGAGGAGGTACCCCTTTTCCTAAAATTGTGGGGCTATTTTTGTTGAGTTCCTTAAAAAAAGTTGTTTCATGCCCCTAGGTATTTTCTACGTACCTACTTATGTTGGTTTCGGGTACAAGTACCCACTTGTTGAAGGTTGTTCAAGCTTTTCTTGGGAGTGTGGCATGGGTTATTTCAACACCATAATGCTTAGTATTCAGGCATTAGCTTGAGGTATTTTCTCTACCCCTCCTTACCTTAAAAGAATGAAGGTGAATTAACCTTGTGTCCTTGAACCGTTAACCATCTCTTAGTTAACCTAGCTTCCTTCGTCCCTTGGGACCAACAAGGGGGTGGTGCAAGAATATTCATTTGTTCTCCATCAACTACGCCTTTCGGCCTAATCTTAGGCCTTGATTCACCCTTCGTGAACGAACCTTGCGAAGGAACCCTTAGGTTTTCGAGGCATTGGATTCTCACCAATGTTTGTGTTACTCAAGCTGACATTCTCGCTTTTGCTTCATCCACACCTACTCGCACTAGTCTTTCCCCCTCATGTGGAATTTCCCCTATTGATGTATTTTGACACCCCACAACTTTGTTAGACCATTTAGTTCCATTCATCTTTGGCGTAAAAGCGTTTAATAAGTGAGCTACTACGCATTTTTTCAAAGGTGGCTACTTCTAGGCAAACCTCTTGGTTGTTTGCATTCCTACCTCCTTTACCACTAAGCAGTCATTTAGGGGCCTTAGTTGATAATCTAGGTTATTTCCTTCTCGATGATGAAGCTTATCCCCACCATCTCATTGGTTGACCCTTATCCCTCGTTATTCAGAGATCATATCTAATATTCAAAATTTGCTTCGATTTGGTATTATTATCGTAGTTTGCACTGGAACAATGTTTTACCCTTAAATAGTTCAATCAAATGTTACGTCTCAACACATTTAAGGGAAAACCAGCTAACTTTAGGTTCAAGTGGCATTTCACCCCTAACCATAATTCATCTGTTGATTTTTCAACATTAGTTGGTTCGGACTTCCATTTGTTTCATTTGAGCTTCATCTTGGTCATGGATAGATCACCTAGGTTTGAATCCATAAATATTGATAATTTCCCCAAGAAGATTTGCTTTCACTATTGACACACCCCTAAATTCTTTGATGGACTCAACTACGAGTCCAAAGTTGAAAATAACGAAAGGAGAAGGAATTAGGGCGTGTTTTTTGGCTTACAACATTTCACGGGTAGAGGGGTGTGCTGGAGCTCCGAGATGGACTAAGACGAGCGACAAGTGGTTCAATTACTCACACGGACCTGCACAAACCAAACAACAAGTTGGTTAGTGCATAGTTGGAGCACTTTTGGTGCACGGATGAACCACAACAAACATGGACTCACAAGACTCATCACGGCTTAGACTTGGGGGAAGCCACCACCTTCCCCCTTATAGTATTATTTGTGCCTGGCCACGGGGCCAGCACCCAAATGTCATTTTGTCCCGGGACTCCCAAGTGGGAGTCCCGAAATGCTCGAAATTGGGACTTCCGTGACTTTGGAGGCCCATAACTTTGTGTGCAGACCTCTGATTGAGGTGAGGTCCAAGCAAAGTTTTAACCCTCATTGAGAGCTTTTCAACGGTATGTGGCACGCCACCTATACGCAAGGAAATTGGGGCAATTTTTGACTTTTAGTGCTTGAGAGTCAAATTGGCAATTTGGCTCCCGACCCTTCTTTTGGTTATAACTTGTGTTTTAAGTATTCAAATGGGTCATGCAAGTTCATTTTAGACATCTACATTTTAATAGATTTCCAATGATATAAGGAACTTTTCAATCCAATGAGTTTTGACCCTTACAATTGTTTTCTTAACATTTGAGAGTCCATTGGGACTCCAATTCCCAAGGTGGGAGCTCATTTAGGAGTGTGGAGGTTCATTCCCTCGCACTTTCCCACACTCCCGAAAACATGAAATGTGACTCTTGGGCTTCACTTTTAGATTGCACCTTTGCAAGTCCTTGCCTTGGTTGCAAGTCTAAGGTTAAGGCTACAATAACTATGGTTCCGGTGGCTCCCCTTAACCAAGCCACTACCTATAAGTCACTGACTCATTCTTCAATAAGCATGCGATCAGAGATCTAATTTTCCTCCCACTGCTTGGGAGCTTATGGTTTCATGTTTTATTTCACTCCTCGATGGGGGTTCTTTTCACCCTTCCCTCATGGTACTACTTTGTTATCGGTCACCCAGGAGTATTTAGCCTTGCAAGGTAGTCCTTGCTGATTCGCACGGGATTCCACGTGCCCCATGCTATTCAAGTTTAAATGTAAGCTAGTGATGTTTTTAGATATTGGACTTTCACCATCTAGGGTGCAAGGCTCAACCGCTTTGCCTAACAACACAACACTTATATTTCTCTCCTACAACCCTGTTTTCACGATTTAGGTTATTCCCATTTTGCTCGCCACTACTATGGGAATCACTTTTGCTTTATTTTCTTCTAGCTACTAAGATGTTTCAATTTGTTAGGTTGTCTTTTACTTGCCTATGAATTCAACAATAGTTCAAAAGGTTAACCCATTTGGGAATCTCTAGATGTATGCTTATTTTCAGCTCCCCAAAACATTTCATTGCTTGCTATGCCCTTCCTCATCTCTAGGTGCCTAGGTATCCACTATAAGCCTTTCTTCTATTGAACCTCATCGTTAAAGGCTATACCATCCTAAAGTGTTAAATAGAAATATTTTATCAACGTCCATAAATAAAAAATCATAGATCAACCTACCTATATGGAGTTGCTTATATATATATATAGATCAATCTGCCTATTATCATATTTATTTCATGCTCTCACATGTATGCAATTGTATTGGCTCAGATTAAAGGCTAAAAACAAGCGGACTTGAACCGTTGACATTTGCCACAGGGTAAGCCACCATCTTTTAAGCCTTTCTGATTGATTCTACCATAAAGGCCAATGATAAACAATAATTCCCCCTTAAACACAACTTACAACTCTCATCGTATTATGCTCTCCAAAGAGCAACTTTTGTCAAAAGGCGTTGGTTGAGTTGGAATCTAATTTTAGGAACTCTCGTAGCTCGAAATTGTCTAGCTATAGAAGAACTCAAGATTTTTCTTCTTTTTCACCTGATTCTTAAATCTTAACAATGAGTTGTTACCCCTTTTCGACCCTTAGCCAACCAAAGTGGATAGCTAGTTCAACTTTTTGAATCAAATTTTATGGTCAGTCTATGACCCTGGGTGCCTTCGGCATCCTTAGGGCGATCTCGCAATTCCTATGGGTTAGAGACGATGGGGTCGGTCCATGGTTTGTTTCTCTTGTCATATTGTGCTTGAAGGGTTGAAGAGAGATAATGCACCAAACTGTTTGCAAGGGCCAACTTGATCCTCTTCCCCAAGGATTTTAGATGAGGTAACCTTAAGAAAGTCACTGACTCCAACTATTGCCCATGTACGATCCATACTAGATTTAACCAACTACCATCCTACCTTTTTTACACTTTTGATAGCCCATCTTTGTCTCAGTAAAGTTTTTCAGTGGCATGTTCCAGTTATTTTCCCCATTTTTGAAAAAAAGTTAGCCATCGGTTTAAGTAAAAATATTATCATTATGGCTTAAACAATTAGGCATCCAACCTATAAGTGCAACGACCTAATGACAAGGGTGGTGTTCTACCAACTGAGTTATATCCCCTATACCCAAACCAAGTGAAGCATCCATGAACAAATCATTTTTATTTTTTTGTGATTTTCCCCGACACAGTTGGGTTATCTTAAACTTGAAGTAGAGACCTCACCCCTGAAGTAAATTCTTGCACTTACGTTATTATCCAATTGGAAGAAAATCAGTAGATTTTTATTTTTTTAGGAATGATTCATCCTTCCCGAACATAGCATATAACTTTTTGTTGTATTGCACTCTCCAAGTGTGCTTGTTCCTTCTCCCTTTCCCTCGTTACATGAATGGTAAGTTTTGGGAAGAGAAAAGAAGGCGTTATATGACCATCTTAGCCCAACCCTAGACACTTTAAAATCCTTTTTTAAACCTAAACTCACTATTAGAAAATAGATAAAAAATCCCATTACACTGATTTGGGGGCCGGTGACTAAAAAGGTTGAAGACCAAGGAATTTGTTGAAAGTCATTTGCACCAAGCATTCTTATGACTACGTAGAATCTCCTAAGCCTTCTAGATATTTTCTTGATAGAATCTGGCTTCCTTTCCCTAGAGGACTTCTAGATAGGGAATATTAATTGACGCTTCATTTGGGCCTTCTTATAAGGAATATTAATTATTGTTTACTTTGGATCTCCGAGAAAAGTAAGAAAAGGCTCGAATGGTATGATCCCTTCATCACCCTAGAATGAAAAATCTTCATGGGTGATCTCGTAGTTATCGATTTGTGAAGATGTGTTATTTAGGTGCTCTAGTTTCCATGTCTAGGTTGAACTTCAACCTATGCTCGAAAAATAACCATCCATATATTGATAAAGAATATATGGATTTTCAAGAAGGGAGGAGCCTTGGATGACTAATCCCCCTTGGACCGCCCAAATCCCATGAGTGAATGGCGAGTTGAATTTTCATTAGATATCACCTAAATTGTCGCCCCATCCATCCATCCTGAAAAAAAACGAAGTTTCAAAGCTTAATTGAAACATGAATATGCCATGTTAAGGTGCTTTGAATGATCAATATTTTCGCGTCAAGCACTAATGAACACATTGAACTATCTACATGGTTGAAAGGCTTCATAGCCTAAGCACAATGACGTAATTATCAGGGGCACACTCTACCATTAAGTTAATAGCCCATCATGCAAGCCTCCTTAGTTGTAAGACTTGCAACAGTACCAAGGGTGAAGGAACACTCGTCCCTAACTTTTTTCATTCATGAAAAACGATGAGATAAATGGGCTCTTATCAGCTTGTTTCGACTTGGGGTAATAAGCTCACAGACTTGGTTTTACTCCACTCTTCACTATTAAGAAAAAAAAGGAGAATTTCCATTTTTGAACTTTGTTCAAATGATGTGGCTTGCTTCATGTATCAAGTTAAATGTCAAGCAACATAAAACCAAAAGGCCCAACAAGCATTGGTTCTCCCTAAAAAGGAGGTGATCCAGTTGCACCTTCTAATACAACTACCTTGTTATGACTTCATTCTAGTCATTAACCCTTCCTTCGGCATCCCCCTCCTTATGGTTAAGGTAATGACTTTGGGCATGGCCAATTCCCATAGTGTGATGGGCAATGTGTACAAGGCTTGGGAATGGATTCATCGTCATATGGCTAACTAATGATTACAAATGATTTTGGTTTCATGCAGGTGAGTTGCAGCCTACAATCCGAATTGAGGTTGGGTTTTTGAAGTTAGCTTGCCCTCGCAAGGTTGTGACCTTTTGTCTTGGCCATTGTAACACGTGTGTCATTCAAGGTGTAAGGCGTATGCTGACTTGATGTCATTTTCACCTTCCTTCGGTTTATCATCGACAATTTGTTTAGGGTTTCAAACTAAATGATGGCAACTAAACACAAGGGTTGCGTTCATTGCGGGACTTAACCCAACACCTTGTGGTGCAAGCTGATGATAACCATGCACCACCTATGTCTACGTTCTTGAGGGCACTTTTCTCTTTCAAGAAGAATTACGACATGTCAAGCCCTAGTAAGGTTCTTCATGTTGCATTGAATTAAACCACATGCTCCATTGCTTGTGCGAGCCTTCGTCAATTCCTTTGAGTTTCATTCTTGCGAACATACTTCCCAAGTGGGATATTTAACATGTTAGTTATAACATTACACGAGTTGATATGCATAGCACTTAGTATCCATCGTTTATAGCTATGAGTATTGGGGTATCTAATCCCATTTGCTCCCTTGGCTTTTGCCTCTTAGTGTTAATGTCAGCCTAGCAGAGTGCTTTCGTCGTTGGTGTTCTTTCCAATCTTTGTTCTGTTCCATTGAAAATTCCCTTTGCCCCTATTGTATTCTAGTTCGGTAGTTTCCCTTGCTTGTCCAGGGTTGAGCCTTGGGATTTGACAATAGACTTAAGAAGCCACCTATAAACGCTTTATGCCCAATCATTTCAGATAACGCTTGCATCCTCTGTCTTACCACAGTTGTTGGCATAGAATTAGCCAATGTTTATTCCTTAGATACCGTCATTGTTTCTTTTATAAGAAAATGAGTTTACAACCCATGGGCCTTCTACCTCCATAGGACATTGTTCCGCCAAGCTTTCGCCCATTGTGGAAAATTCACCGTTGTTACCTCTTGTCAGAGTTTGGGTCATGTCTCAATCCTAGTGTGGCTAATCATCCTTTCAGACCAACTATTGACTATCGCCTTCGTAAGCCATTACCTCACCAACTAGGTAATCAAACACAAGCCCTTCCTTGGGAGGATTCCTCCTTTTGCTCCTCAACTTATGGGGTATTAGTAACCATTTTTGGTTGTTGTCCCCTTCCCAATGGCAGGTTCTTACATGTTACTCACCCATCCGCCATTGAAAAGACCACTAGGATGCTTCCCGTCCAACTTGCATGTGTTAAACATGTCGTTAGTGTTCATCCTGAACCAAGATCAAACTTTCCATGAGATTCATAATTACATTACTTATTGTTTCCTTCTTCATGGACAAAGCTGATTGAGAATCATCTTTCATCCCAAGGGATAACTCGTGTTCATTTGCTTCATGTTAGCCTAAAGCTCACTTCTAGTATACCCATCCTTACCCTATCATGTCAATCACACAAGCCTCTTTCAATTATGAAGAAGAAAATAAAAACACTCGGAATATATTTAGGGATAATTAGGCTTGAATTGATGACTCCCACCACATCAAGGTGATATTCTACTATTGAGTTATATCCCTACCTCGAATAGAACTTATTAATAAGTAAACACAAACCAAAAAGTAGGAATACTAAAAGCCATTATCCTACTATTCTTGAACAACTTGATTGGAGCTAGACCTTCTTTTCACATATGATTACAGAAATAGTAGTAAAGATTGAATCCTATTATCGACCGTGTAATCCTATTGAAAATATGGATTCCTATTGATTTGAACCACTAGTTTTTTCGAAAAAATCGTAAACCTCTTTTTTTTCCAATCCAATACCTTTTTCATTTAGATTTAGCAAATTCTACATGAAAAATATTTTTTTCAATATGTTCAATCTAGCACTAATCAATCTAACCCTAATATAAGAATTGTTAAAAGAGGGGGAAGGAGAAAAACCAAGTAAAGAAAATACAGACATAATTTTTTTCCTTGTCCCAAAAATCTTACCCATTTCCAGGAAAATAAAATCCCAACTACCTCTAGCCAACATTTTTTTTTAATGCTTATTCAAAAGTTTTGATGTGTTACCGCATTTTTTTTGAAAGCTTAGTAGAAAAAAAGACAATGTTTTTTTTATGAGGGACACATGTAGGATTTATCACTACATAAAAGGAATCCTATGCAACTATTAACTACTTTATATACATACATTGCCACCCTACCAAAGAAGGATTTGCAACTAGCTTTAATATACCTTTGATTAGTAGGAAAAAAAAAGATTTGCCTCCATGGAAAGACTTCTTGATTTGAATTGACATAAGGGTACAACCAACCATATTACCAAAAATCTATTTTTTATAGTCTAAAGAGGAACAGGTTGACGCCCCTTACTCTTTCATGGTATAATCCTTTTTCCTTTTTCCCTGGTCCACGGGAAACGTAATAAAAATAAAATAGGATTGATGCAAGTAGTTTATCATGAAGGATTCCACAATCACTAAGAAAAAAGATCTACCTTTTATGTATATTTTTTTTGGCCATATTTATTCATGTTTGTGGGCCTCATGTAGTCGATTAGCCTGATATAAACATCTGTAAGTTATCAAAACTATCTTGGAGGAGCCAACCAAATCAAAGCATGAAAGTCAAACAATATTTTTCAAAAAATGAATTCTTGATTGATTCGATATAATGCATAATTGCGTATACCAACCCACTGATTTTCCCAATTACTTGCGTTTGGATTACTTACCAATAGATAGTAACGATCTCAAGATTTGATCATGATGTTGTAAAAAGGAATTAATAAAAATATTAATATTATTTAAATTTACCAAATTAGAAATATATTAAAAAATCATCATTTTTGATTCATGGAAATAATAAAAATGGAATATTACTCGTTCTGAATTAAAACATCAAAAAGATGGAATATGCAATTATTTGTTAATAATATCTTGAACGAAAAGTTATATGAGGTTGAAGTTTCACATATGCTTTTGTAAAGTGACAATACATGGTAATTCTTTTGTTGAATTTTCCACCACGGCACCAAAAAAACCAAACTCCGCCTTGCATAAAGTGGCTAGAGTAAGATTAACCTTTGGATTTGAAATTACTGCTTATATATCAAGTATTGGTCACAATTTGTAGGAACATTTTGTAGTACTAATAAGAGGAGGAAGAGGAAAAGATTTACTTAGTGTAAGATATCACATAATTAAAGGGACTCTCAATGTTGTGGAAATAAAAGATTGTCAACAAAGGCATTCTTGTGCATTGTATATTATTATCCAACCCTTGTATCATTTTGAGGGAACACCATGTCAATCACTGTAGGCATGTAGAGGGTGTAGCTGACGTAATAACAAAAGTATCATGAGGGGACCAAAGTAGGTTAACGATAAAGAAAAGTTATATATTGTTTTGATATTACAATATCCAAATACCTAGGAAATCTAAGGTTTATTTCTTACTAATAATTTGATGAGTTTTCCCTAACCCCATTTTTGTTAATAAAAACTTTCACTTTTTTGGAACAAGCCAGGGTGGATTGGTAGAAATCACAAATACAATTTTTTTTAATTTTTTTTCTAAACCTGAGGATTATACCATAAAGATTTATGAAATACATGATTTCTTACAAATCAGAAAAAAAGGAAATGGAAACTCAATCTGGAAGTGAGTAAGCACCACATAAATGAAAATATATAGAATCATTATCTATTCCATTCGAATAAAAAATGGGGTGTCAAAAGCCGTATTCAACAAAAATTGCATGTATGATTTGGAGGGAGAAATTCGGTGAATGAACTAATGAGATCCATATTACAATATGGAGTTAAAAAGTCAAAATAAATTATTCAATCATTTTTTCATTGTCATGTCACGCCGAAGTAACATAGAAAAGAAAATTGGAAAACCTGATCCAATTTATCGTAATTGATTGGTCAATATGTTAGTCAACTGCATTCTTAGACATGGGAAGAAATCATTGGCTTATCAAACTAGTTATAAATCAATGAGAAGTATTAAGCAAAGGATGAAAAAAAATCCACTATCTATTTTGCGTTAAGCCATATGTAGGGTAACTCCCAATGTAATAGTAAAAGCAAGATGTGTGGGTGGATCAACTTATCAAGTACTTATTGAAATAGAATATGCACAAGGAAAATCGCTTGCTATTTGTTGGTTATTAGGTGCATCTAGGAAATGTTCGGGTCGAAACATGGCTTTCGAATTAAGTTACGAATTAATGGATGTTGCTAGAGATAATGGAAATGTTATACAAAGAAAGGAAGAAACTCATTGAATGGTTGAAGCCAATAGAACTTTTGCACATTTTTGTTAATTAGTCAATACAAGAAACAAATAGGAAGGGTTTTCTTTTTTTTGGAAACAATAAATAATAATTAGAAGCTATGTAAGCCCTCCTTACTAGGGGCTTACATGATGGAGGTTTTTCCCAATAAATGATCATAACAAAATCTATTATTCTTTGAAAAAGGAGTCATATACCCAGGTACAAAAAGATGATATTATTCATTCGTAGTGATTTCCACCAAGTTACATGGTGTTTCATATGCAAAATTGATACTATAATTTTTATTTATATATTGGAAACATTTTTATGAAATTAGAGCTCGACCTTTCTTTCTTATATGGAAGTACCATTGTGCCCGAATGTATTTTAATTGTTTACTTGATAATCATTTTGATATTGGATTTGATCTCAAAGGAAAGAGACACCTCTTCGTTATATTTCATTTCCTTTCATTATAGTAAG
>Ga0209611_10005322_pt1 | contig 21618 bp, 30 predicted proteins | sample S1TSphgellanicum_3_FD_187693 | JGI IMG/M metagenome (GOLD analysis project Ga0209611, IMG submission 187693) | Host-associated microbial communities from peat moss isolated from Minnesota, USA - S1T2_Fc - Sphagnum magellanicum MG (SPAdes) (version 2) | ecosystem: Host-associated > Plants > Peat...
CTTGAATTTTCAACATTCCCCCTCAAATTCAAATCCACTTCTAGTACACCAAGCATTTTTCTAAACTTCCTTAGCTTGTTTATACCTAAAGCCTTTGTGAAAATGTCAGCAACTTGATTTTCGGTACTGACATGAATAAGGTCAATTTCTTTTGCTAGAACTTTTTCTCTAATAAAATGGTAGTGCACCTCAATGTGCTTTGTCCTAACATGATAGACTGGGTTGTTAGCAAGTAGTATGCTATTGATGTTATCACAATAAATGACAACAAGAGCATCCATTGACTATCCCAAATCTGATAAATTTTTTTGTAACCAAACTACTTCACATACAACAATTTCTACACTTGTGTATTCTGCCTCCGTGCTTGATAGTGCAATTGTTGGTTATTTCTTATTCCTCCAACTAACAACACCACTTCTAAAAGAAAACATGAAACCACTAGTCGATCTTCTATCTAAAACATTGCCAGCCCAATCAACATCCATGTACTTGTAATTGGCTTTTAGCTTCATAAAAAATTCCACATTGTAATGTATGTTTTATGTACCTCAGTATGCACCTCACTACATCCAAATGTGGCTTTTGTGGTGTTTGCATGAATTGACTTACCATTCCAATTGCATGATTCAAATCTAGCCTTGTGATGGTCATGTAAATCAAATTCCCCATTATGCGTCTATACATAGTGGTATCCTTCACAAGGTCTCCTTCATCTGCACTTAACTTCACATTTTGCTCCAATGGAATTGAAATGGGTTCGCAACCCGTCATCCCATATTCGGTCAATGTGTTCAAGGCATATTGCCTTTGTAATAACCATATCCCTTTAGGGAACTAGATTACCTTAATGCCAAGGAAGTAATGCAACTCTCCCAAATCCTTCATCTCAAACTTTTGTTTCAAAAGCTTCTTCAAATCAAAGATGTCTCCATCATTATTTCTTGTGATAATCAAGTCATCAACATAGATGATTATGATTACAATCGCATGATCTGTTTTTTTCACATTTAGTGAAAAATCTACGTTGGATGTTTGAAATCCACTTGTGACAATATACTAACCTATCTTGTCTGACCCAGCTCTAGGTGTTTACTTCAAGCCATACAAAATTTTCTTCAACCTACAAACCAAATTAGGATGTGTTTGGTCCACATAACCTGGTGGTTGTTCCATGTACACTTCTTCATGTAAATCTCCATGAAGAAAAACATTCTTTACATCCATTTGATGTAAAGACCATCCTTTTACTATTGCCATAGCAATGATTACTCTTACAGTTGTCATTTTGGCAACTGGACTATAGGTCTCCTTATAGTCTATGCCATAAGTTTAGGCATAACCTTTGGCAACCAATCTTACTTTGTATCTACTCACAGATCCATCTGCATTGTGTTTGACCTTGTACACCCATTTGCACTCAATTACTTTCTTGACTTATGGTAAAGCTACCAATTCCCAAGTAGCATTAGCATCCAAAGCCGCCATCTTTTCATCCATGGCATTGTCCCATTTAAGGTTTCCAACCGCTTTTTCACAACAAGTGGGTTCAACCTCTTGTATAACTCTCACCATGTATGTGTAATGATAAGCTAAAAAACCATCATATGTGAATATTTGTACAGGGTACTTGACTCGTGTGGATCTTCGTATTCCACTGTTATTGTTAGGTGTTTTCAAAACTTTTTTGGCCATCCGAGCTCCAAGAGTAGTAATTGAAGGGATTCTTGATTCTTCACCCACACTCTTCTCTGAATCACTTGACTCATCATCTACATGAGGATTTTTAAATGATGTTTGAGAAGTACCATATATAATGTTTGAAAATTTTAATTTTCCTTTCCATGGAGTATTACTTGACCCACTAATTGAAGACTCTTGTGGTCCATTGATTAATTGTGATTCTTGTTCCACATTTGATGAAACATCACCATTTTTAGCCTCTCCATCTTCTGCTACCTTTAGTGGTGAATACCAGCTAGCCATCTCATCAAACACAACATCTCTATTCACTTGTAACTTCCGAGTGGAAAGATTGAAGCATCTATATCCTTTTTGTTCTAAGGAATATCTAATGAAGATACACTTCTCAGCTTTTGGGTCTAGTTTTGATCTCTTTTCATCAAAAACATGCACGTATGCAATGTAACCAAACATTTTGAGGTGTGAGACATCTGGTTTTTTACCTATGAATTTTTCTTCATGTGTCATGCCATGAATTGTCGCTGTGGGTGTTCGATTCATGATATAGATTACAGTTGCTACCGCTTTAGCCCAAAAGTAATTTGGCAAATTCTTTTCATTCAACATGACACGTGCTATTTTTACAATGTGCCTGTTTTTCCTTTCAACAATTCCATTCTGCTGTGGGGAATAACTACATGAGTATTTCCTTCAAATTCCATGCTCCTTCAAGTACTCATTGCATTCATTTCAAAAATATTCCCCCCTTCCATCGAACCTTAGGCATTTGATGCTCGCATGCTTTTCCTTCTCCACCATTACTTTGAAATTCAAAAAATGTTGAAACATTTCACCTTTGTGTTTCATGAAGTAGACCCACACCTTCCTTGTGTGGTCATCAATGAAACTCACGTAGTACTTGCATCCTCCAATGGATTTTATTTTCGTGGTCCACACATCTAAGTGGATCATTTCCAAAGGTTTGGAACGTACCTGAGTTGTTTGTGCTGGGAATGGATGCCTAACTTGCTTCCCCAATTGACATGCTTCACAAACTTTTGACATCACCTCTTTTGTTCCAAATTTGGGAAAGGCCTCCAACAAGATTTTGTTTCTCCATCAGCTTAAGACGTTGGAGATTAACATGGCCAACTCGCTTGTGCCAAATTCTAATGTATCCAGCTCCTTTTCCATGTGTGAATAACATGGAATTCACCTCAGGCATGTGCACATCCAAGGTGAACATTTGTCCATTCCTTTCCCCTTTTGCCTTGGTTTTTCATGTCTTTCACAAAACATCCATTTGGGTTGAATGTCATTTGTAAACCTTGTTCCACCATTTGGCCTATGGAGACCAAATTTTTTGTTATGGTTGGAACATGATGTACATCTTTCAAGTACTTTGTTTGCCCATCTTGCATGGACAATGGCACCTTGCCAATTTGTGTGATGGGATGTGTAGTGTCATCACTAGTTTCCACAAAACAAAGGCTCATAACCCTCACAAAACATATCCTTTTCTGTTGAAAATTTGAGAATAGTAGCGTCTTATAGTCTTCTATAATGTCTTCAAGTTTCACTCCAGGATCTTTTCACAGTAGATCTAGATCTAGATTTAAAGATCTGACTTCCACAACTTTGATATGTTGATCTCCTTTCACCTCTTTTATTTTCTTTTCTTTCTCTTCACATTTTTTCCTTTCCCCGTTTCTTTCTTACACTTGAAAAACTCCTATGATATTACTAGAGACTCTCAAGCTCTATTTTTAAAGACTTTTTAGCTCTCGATTTCTTTCAACTTTTTCATTCAACAACCTAAGCTCTAATACCATGTTAACAAATAGGAGATCTAGTCAAGTGCAAACATAAATCTTTATTGAAAGGAAACTACAACATGATGTTCACAACACGAAACATAACATCAAGAACTCTTCAAGGTTCTTGTCACATGAAACACACAAACTTGTGTAATGAAGAAAAGAGAGCCAAACAATCATCACCAAGGTATTTAACTAAAAGACTAAACCACAAATAACCAAACTAATATAAGTAAAGAAAGTAATTCAACCTTGTGAAAGTAACCTAGTTACTTTCCTACTCTAGTAACTAATGAAACCTAACTAGTTGAACTTGAATTTTCAACACTTTTGCTTCAAAAGCTTCTTCAAATCAAAGATGTATGCATCACTATCTCTTATGATAATCAAGTCATCAACATAGATGATTATGACTACAATCCCATGATCTGTCTTTTTCACATATAGTGAAAAATCTACATTGGATGTTTGAAATTCACTTGTGACAAGATATTGACCTATCTTGTTTGACCAAACTTTAAGTGCTTGCTTTAAGCCATACAAAGCTTTCTTCAACCTACAAACCAAATTAGGATGTGTTTGGTCCACATAACTTGGTGGTTGTTCCATGTACACTTCTTCCTGTAAATCTCCATGAAGAAAAACATCATTTACATCCATTTGATGTAAAGACCATCCTTTCGTTGTTGCCATAACAATGATTATGCTTACAATTGTCATTTTGGCAACTAGACTATAAGTCTCTTTATAGTTTATGCTATAAGTTTAGGCATAACCTTTAACAACCAATCTTGTTTTGTATCTAATCACAGATCCATCTGCATTATGATTGACTTTGTATACCCATTTGCACCCAATTATTTTTTTATCCTTTAGTAAAGCTAATAATTCCCAAGTAGCATTAACATCTAGCGTCGCCATCTCTTCATCCATGGCATTATCCCATTTAAGGTTTCCAACCACCTATTCAAAATAAGTGGGTTCAACCTCATGTATAACTCTCACCATGTATGTGTAATGATGAGCTACAAAGCCATCATATGTGAGTTTTTGTACAGGGTATTTGACTTGTGTGGATCTTCGTACTCCATTATTGTTGTTAGGTGTTTTCAAAGCTTTCTTAGCCATCCAAGCTCTGTGACGCACCCCAATTCCTCGAAGGACTCAAATGTGAGTCCAAATAGAAAACCGCGGAAGAGGGAGGAATCAGGGCACATTCCTTAGCTCACAACACTTTGAGGGGTAGAGGGGCGTGTTGGAGCTCCGGGATGGGACTAAGAAGAGTTGACAAGCTTCACTCACTCACACTGGCTTGCACACAACCCACACAAAGTGCTTAATGCATAGTTGGAGCACCTTTGGTGCTAGGAGGAGCCACGGGCAACGCAGACACACTAGACTCACCACGGCCTGGACTTGGGGGAAGCCACCACCTTCCCCCTTATAGTATACTTTGTGGCTGGCCACGGAGCTTACATCCAAATGGCTTTTCTCTCCTGGGACTTCCGAGTGGAAGTCATGAAATCGTGCCAAATGGAACTCCCGCAACTTTGGAGCCCCATAACTTTGCGAACAGACCTTGGATTGAGATGTGGTCCAAAGCAAAGTTGTAGCTCTTGTCAAGAGCTTTCTAACAGTATGTCACACGCCCCTTGTAACTAAGTAAATTAGGTCGATTCTTGACTTTTTCTGGTCGGGAGTCAAATTGGCAATTTGACTCTTGGCCCTTCTTTTGGCCATAACTTGTGTTTCAGATGTCCAAATGAGCAATGTGAGCCCATTTTAGACATCTACGTTTGAAGAGCTTTTCAATGATATAAAAAACGGTAGAAGCCATTGAGTTTTGACCCCTAAACTTGCTCTTTGAAATTTCAAAAGTCCACGGGGATTCCATCTCCCAAAGTGGGAGTTGCTTTGGGAGTGTGAGGGTTCACTCCTTCATACTCCCTCACACTTTCTTACACACTTGGGAGTATGTGATGTGACTCCCGAGCTTCTTCTTGGTTCACACCTTTGCGACCTCTTTGCCTTGACTTTCGGGCTTCCTCTTGGCCCGCACCCTTGCAAGCCCTTTGCCTTGGTTACAAGCCCAAGGCTAGGGTTGCGATAGTGGGGCATGTGATAATAGATGATGAGGTGGTAAGAAGACGGAGGGTGTCAATTTCCATCATTTTTATTTCATCGGTATGGCATCCATGATTGATGACAAAAAGATGTAGACATCCAATTGTTATTACAATGATTAAAAATTGATAAGTCATTTGATATGAACATAGAGAACCTTGCCCTCCCCCACCTACCTACTTCCTACCTATCATCCTACTAATTATTACTGACCTCATAATCTTGAAGTGATATGAAATAAACATGTGAAATAAAAAACTTAACCAAAATTGAACACCTCTTGGTGTTGTAATCCGTTGGTAAGGACTTGGTTTATCATTGTGAAGGTGAGAGGTTCAATTCTTAATATTTGCAACCTATGTGCATTCCTAAAAGGCTAGGGTAAATATGTTAGATTAAGGTAATTAGGTAAATAAGTTACATAGGTTATGTAGGTCAAGTTAGGTAGGTTAAGCTATTACCTACCTACATACCTTGCTCAACCCACCTACACCTATTACCTACCTACTTACCTATTAAATTACATATATATAATAACTAAAAAATTAATTATAATCTGCATATAAATTCAAGTAATGAAATGGTATCATGTTTACCAATCATATTTTAGTCATTCATTATATGACACCTCACCATTATATATGGCTTGTCTTCTAGTTTGATTTATCTTTAATGATTATAGGATGAAAAGTGCCACCTTGAACATTAAATGATTACTTGTCCTTTGCTATTTGTTAGTTACAACTAAGGGCCTTTGGTCATATAATGTCCAGTACATGATTACAAAATTAATCATATATGGAGTCACAAATTTAAGATTTTTTTTTAATGTTTTCCCAAAAGAATAGTAGGCATGAGTAAGTGATTGCATATGCTAGTAAAGGTTTAATTCTTATACAAAAACATTATCATCCAATGGAAGGTGAGTGTTATACCTTCATATGGAAAATCATGCATGACACACCCCCAAACTTTTTAATAGATTCAACTATGAATCCAAAGGTGAAAACAACGGAAGGATAAGGAATTATGGTACGCTCCCTAGCTCGTAGCACTTTGGGGGTAGAGGGGTGTGTTAGAGCTCCAAAATGGGGACTATGATGAGTGACAAGTGAGTCAATTATTCACATAGACTTGCACAAACCAAACAACAAGTTAGTTAATACGTAGTTGGAGCACTTTTGGTGCACGAATGAGCCACGAACAAACATGGATTCATAAGATTCACCATAGCCTGGACTTGAAGGAAGCCACCACCTTCCCCCTTATATTATTTTCTATGCCTAGCCACGGGCCTGCACCCAAATGTCATTTTGTTCCAGGACTCCCAAGTTGGAAGTTCCAAAATTCCAAAAATTAGGACCCTCGCAAATTTGGAGGCCCATAACTTCTTGTGTAGACCTTTGATTGAGGTGAGGTCTAAAGCAAAGTTGTAGCATTTTTTGAGAAATTTCCAATGATATGTGGCATGTCATCTGCATGCAAGTAAATCAAGGCGATTCCTAACTTTTAGTGGTCGGGAGTCAAATTGGCAATTTGACTCTCGGCCTTCTTTTAGCCATAATTTATGTTTTAAGTACCCAAATGGGTCATGCAAGTCCATTTTAGACATCTACGTTTCAAGATCTTTTCAATGGTATAATTTTTTTTTCAATCCAATGAGTTTTGACCCCTATAATTTCCCATTGAAGATTCAAAAATCCATCAGGACTTCAATTCCCAAAGTGGGAGCCCACTTAGGAATGTGTGGGTTCATTTCCTCACACTCCCCTACATTTTCGGGAGCATGAAATGTGACTCCTGGGCTTCACTCTTAGCCCGCACCTTTGCAAGCCCTTGCTTTGGTCGTAAGCCCAAAGCTAAAGTTGCGATAATGCATTTCACGTAATTCTCGTAGATGTGGATTAAATCCCTACAAACCTATTCAACACTTACTGTAACAACATATTTGCACTATAATATGCACACATTCACAATTCTTGCATTGATTTAAAACATATTTGCTTCTACAATTCATTAAAACACCATATTCATGGTTATTTCATATAACCAGAATATGTATTTTAAGATAAAAGGTAAAAAATTAGAAATAAAATTACACTTCATTTCCTTATATTTTTTATACTCCAAAGAATTCACACAATAATAGGAATAGGATAATCATTATAGAAGTTGTAATTTTCTTGTTTATTAAAAATTCAATCAAAATAACAAAAATTCCATATTTTGTGGGAATGAAATCAAATAGAAAGATTAAATCTATGGAATATCAAAAATAAAATTTGTAATTCCTGTTACAAAATATTTACATCTATCTTTACTCCAAAAATTTGTGTTTAAAAATCCAATGTTTTTTCTCCAGAACTCCCACATTTCACTAATCTTCAAGTCACCATCAACATGATTCAAAACTAAACAAGAATTCAAAATTTAAACCTCCAATGTCCAATGATCAATCCCTATCCTTAATGCCTTATTCATCCAAAACAATGTAATCAACTTACCCTTTTAACATTACCCCCTCTATATTCTAGATTCCATCTTAGGAATCCTTGTGAAATGATAGAAAAAGAAATGAAAGCATTGTGTAGCCTTTTAAACTTTTGGCTTCTTAACTATAATTTCTGTAATCTCAACTTGTATAATAACAAATGGTTTTGTATGTACCTCTGAACCTGTAATTCTAATTGCCCCCTCCACTAACTCAATATGCGGTTCTACTTCTAGGGGCTACACTTTTTATTACTTTACTTCTATTGTTGGAGTAGTTTCCACATGTTCTTAATCTTGAGCTATTTGTGGTTTTCTCTTTTCTTGGTCCCCTCCTCTAAGTTCTTGTGGTTCCTTAATCTGCACTTCTTCCTTTTGAACTATCCCATTGGGCCCTACTTTAGCCTCCTCATTTTGGCCAAATGTCTATGTACTTGTTGGACTTCCATAGACTAACTTTTAAAAAAATTTCTAATATATTTCCAACTTGTACTTGAAGTTCCTTTCATTAGCTTTATGTTGGGTTAAATTTTTTTCCAACTCCTTTACATAGTACTCCTCTATAACTTCCCACCATTCCTCAAACTTTACATCATAATCCTTCATCTTATTATTTATCTTTATTAGAGTGTAATACTACAACATCTATTCATAATCCTCCAACCTTTTCTTCACACCTAGTTGGGTCTAGACTATTTTTCAGCTCATTTATAAACTCCAATTGTGTTTACAGTTGTTGTAGATTCTTTTGATACTCCTTATTTGCTTCCGCCAACTTCTCTTTTTCTACCTCTACTATACTTCTTTTAAATTCTTCAAATTTTAACAAAGAAACACTCCTTAAATTCACCAATTGCAAATATGTCAAAACATTCTCCTTCTCCTTCTTCTCCTTAGTTGTTGCTTCCACTTGATTACCCAAAGCCGCCTATTCTTGTCTGTAATGGAATAATGTTTTTGTCCATTTCCTCTTTGTAACTTCCCAAGCTTTAGCTATCTTCCTTAGTTCCTTTAGTTCTTCATCATGTGATTTCATTAGAGTTGTTTTAACCTTGAGCTCCTTATTCTCATCTTGCAATTTTTGTATGAACGCTTTGATATTATGCTCATTTTTTGTCTTGTTTTTCTTCTAGATTTCTATGTTATGCTTATATTCCCTTTGGAAGTCACTTTCCTTGTCCAATTCCACCTGCAGTATTCCCTTCTTTTTCTCTTATGTGGCAATCTGTTCTTCAAAATACTCACCTCTAAATTCAAATTTCCCATATTCAGACTCACAATTGCCATAGTTTGAAATAATTCTTTTGCCTTCTCCACTTGCATTATTTTTGTAGCTACCTCCTCCACAAACTTTGGTGTACTTGTTTGTGTCATAGGATTTTTGGATCCTTCTACAAAAGATCCTAGCTATTGTACTAACATTACAAGGAATCTTATCCATACCAACCCATGTATTTGTGACTTATGTCCATATTAACCATTTTTGCAACTTGCAATGCGACTATCCTTTGTGGCACCATGGTTAAAAATGACTTGTAGTTGCATATTCAACTACAAATTGGTCTCCAATTGCATATGCAACTATAACTTGTGATTATTATTGGTTTGGATGAAAGGAAAGATGAAAAGTGTAGTCGTATCATCCATTACTAGTGGCATTCAACAAAAGATGAAAATGTAGTCGTATTTGCGACTCATGATGTGGTTCATAAATGATTGGACACCACATGGCGTCTATTCAATTGGAATTACGACTAGAAATCATAGTTGCAAATGTAAATGTCTAGATGTGAAGAAAGTATATATGTTAAGGCCACTAAAATTGCTGGATTTGGTGAGATTCTGATTTTTTTCTTAACTATGTTTTAACATATTAAAGTTTAAGGTTTGTTAGATTTAAAAACTAGATTTGGTGCACTAAATTTGTTAACTTAGTTATCTTGAATGAAACAACTAGGAATTCAATAGAATAATTGACGCACTCCCAACTCCTTAAAGGACTCAAATGGGAGCCCAAGTAGAATACAACGGAAGGAGGAGTCGGAGCACGCTCCCTAGCTCACAACACTTTGAGGGGTAGAGGGGCGTGTTGGAGCTCTGGGATGGGACTAGGAAGAGTTGACAAACTTCACTCATTGACACGGGCCTACACACAACCCACACAAAGTGGTTAGTGCATAGCTGGAGCACCCTTGGTGCTAGGACGAACCACGGGCAACACGGACACACAAGACTCACCACGGCCCGGAGTTGGGGGAAGCCACCACCTTCCCCCTTATAGTATACTCTGTGGCTGGCCATGGAGCCTACATCCAAATGACTTTTCTCTCCCAGGATTCCCGAGTGGGAGTCCCGAAATCCCGCCAACTGGGACTCCCGTGACTTTGGGGCCCCATAACTTTGTGAGAAAACCTCTGATTGAGGTGCGGTCTAAAGCAAAGTTGTAGCTTTCGTCGAGGGCTTTCCAATGGTATGTTGCATGTTGTCTACAGACAAATAAATCGGGTCGATTCCCGACTTTTTCTGGTCGGGAGTCAAATTGGCAGTTTGACTCCTGGCCCTTCTTTTGGCCATAACTTGTGTTTCAGATGTCTGAATGAGCAATGCGAGACCATTTTAGACATCTAAGTTTCAAGAGATTTTCAATGATATAAAAAATGCCACAAGCCATTGAGTTTTGACCCCTTAAATCACTCTCTGAAGTTTCGGGAGTCCACCGGGACTCCATCTCCCAAAGTGGGAGTTGCCTTGGGAGTGTGAGTGTTCACTCCCTCACACTCCCTCACACTTTCTTACACTCCCGGGAGTATGTGATGTGACTTCCCGGCTTCCTCTTGGCTCACACCTTTGCAATGCCTTTGCTTTGATTCTCGGGCTTCCTTCTTCTTGGTTTGACTCTCGGGCTTCCTTTTGGCCTGCACCTTTGCAACGCCTTTGCCTTGGTTGCGAGCCCAAGGCAAGGGTTGCGACAATAATTATTTATAAACATGGTTTTTGCACCTTACTTGCACACATTGTTTTTTTGTTAAATTTGTGTTGTAGCCAAAGTGGCAATGATCCATAGGAAGATTTTTTCAAATGTGGTTACAAGATAAATATGAATTTTTAAAAATAATTAATCCATTTATAATATTGGTTGCTTACTTCAATAAGAAAATCTATCAATTTTTTAAAAAACTTGGTCAATTTTACTTATTCAAAAATTTCCATAAAAAATGATTTCATCATTTTACATTTTTGTGATAACTAAAAGGCTTTGGCTCCTATGGTGATGGTTTAGGATATCAAACTTTTAAAATTCCACATAAAATAATGTGCATTTTGCTATGTAACCTACAAATTATTCAATGAAATATGTTAAAACTATTACAACATCACCAATTCCAACAATTCCCATCAAACCAATAACATATTTTCTTTAAACACCACACAAAGCCTATTCAACATTTTTTTATAGGTAATACACTGACATTATAATCATGTCTCCACACAGATGGGGTTTAAATCATAAAATCAAGGAACATAATCATCACAAAGAACACATTTGAATACGTAAATTTGTTGATATTTAAGAAACAACAAATTTTCATACGAATTGATGTTTCATTGCTGCATTCATATAATAAATCAAGGTTGCACAAAAATGCCTTATGTCCACCTTGACATTAGTAGAGCACCAACCAAAGTTCATTATGAAATTGTGAAGGAACTGAAAATTATATTAGGTTGCATCATCTAATCCTAAGCTACCCTTCAAAGCTTGAGTAACCAAAAATGCATCTTCTCTAGACAATTCAATGGCGTATACCAATGTCCTATTCCTATCCACATCCACAAAATCTAATGGGATTTCAAGACCAAATGCCTTTCTGTGTGTTTCAAGGCAACCATCATACATGTTTGCCATGACTTGTTGACTGCTAGGCTCTTTATGGAGGATAATTTTCCAAAATGGTGTTTTGGTGTCGCTCCAAAAGAAGACTTGCTGAACTTGTGACAAGAAAACAAAAGGCTCATCAAATTCATGCAAGAAGTGCCAAAAGTTGGCAAGAAGAAACCCAACATCATCCCACTTGTAAGTTGGGTTCCCATTGTTATCAATTAGATTTTTCACCCATTGACATCACAATAAAGTTATATTGAAGATATTAAAGACCATAGTTTAATTACAATATCTCATTTAAAGTCCCAATATACTGGATTACTCCAAGCACTTCATCCTCACTCACTTGGGATTACTAGAAAACAAATGCAACACCACAATCATATGTAGCCAACAAGCTATTTTGGTCATTGTCAATTTGGAAATGGTTCCCATAGGCCTTCATCTTGTTATACTTCAACACTATGAAACTTGGGGGAACAAAAAAGTGGATAAGATTTAGGTCAATAGTCATATTTGATGTTGTAGCTTGATGGGCATGAATTGCTTTCCTCACCCACTTTGCTAACTCCTCAACCTCTCCAAGGTGGGCTGGAAATTGCATTGGTGTACCAAATGTCATAGGGTTTGATTCCCACATGCACATTTAAAAGTAGTTCTTTCATCTTCAACTCACAAGTTTTCATCTTTGTATTTCTTAATGCAACCACCAAATCTTTAGTATGTCACTATGTATGACAACCTACTTTACTAATCCACATTAAAAATCAAACATAAATTCAACATAACATAAGCCAAATAAAAGGTCAAAATTAACTAATGCACTGGTGATGCGCTCCCAAGTCCCTAGTTAGACCCAAGACAGGTCTAAGTTATTCAAACAGCAGAATTGTGAAGAACTTGGGGCACGCTCCTAGCTCTCAGCATTAGAAGGGGTAGAAGGGCGTCTTGAAGTTCCGGGATGGGACCAGGAAGAGTGACAAGCTATTCATTCCTAGTGATGACATTCTTCATTTTGCACATTAAAATTCTTTAAAATTCTTCATTTAGCACCTTGTCATAACATTCTTTACCCGCGAATGTTTACCAAATTACACTGGTTGATCTATAAAATTCTTTAAAATTCTTGCTTCTTTGGGCTTCCATAACATTCTCGCACCAAGAATGTCATAACTATGTATTCGTTTAACCGAACCTACATCAAACCAACCAACAAGTTGGTTAGTTCATTTTCTGGAACACCCTTGGTGCTAGGACAAGCCATGAGCAGCTCTGGACTCATAAGACTCACCATGGCCTGGACTCGAGGGAAGCCACCACCTTCCCCCATATAGTATACTCTATGCCTCTTTGCGGCACCCACATCTGAATGGCTTTTTGTCCCCGGACTCCTAAGGAGGGGTCTCAAAACTGTCCCGGTTTGGACTCCCGAGACTTTACAAGGTCATAACTCTTTGCTTAGACCTTTGATTGGGATGAGGTCTAAAGAAAACTTGTAGTTCTCCTCAAGAACTTTCCAACGGTGTGTTTCACTTCACCTGCACGCATCGAGTTTGGGTCGATTCGCGATTTTTAGTGGTTAGGAGTCAAACTGCCAGTTTGACTCCTAGCTTTTCTTTTTGCCATAACTTATGCTGCAAATCTCCAAATGGCGCATGCAAACCCATTTTAGACATCTACACTTCAATATCTTTCCAATGATATAAATAACACCCCAATGTAAGGTGTTTTGACCTTTGCAATCGAACTCTGAAATTTCGGGAGTCCCAGAGGACTTCCAAGTCCCAATTTTGGGAGTGTGAGTTTCATCCTCACACTCTTTCAAAGTAGGGTTGTGACAACTAGCCATTAGTGCACCATGAAGGATGGATTATAAATAGTTTGAATTTTTTTTTTGCTAAATGTTTATTTTGTAGCTAATTATGGTGGTTAGCTTTGTTGTTTATAAATAATGAAACCAAGTTGCCCATGTATTAAATAGTGGAGTTCTAGTTACTTACAAGTACCATATTCACCTAATAACACTGCATCTTAAAGAATAGGGTTACAAAATTGAAACTAGATCATAACTCTAATGATGTTCATCCACACTTGAATCATAGACCAACATCCAATGTATGCCCCACTAGAGTGGTGGGCAAGGTTCAATCTGCCCTTTAAAACATCCAACTCACATGAAGATCTACATTGCCAACACATGTTCAAAGAAGAAAAAACATTGGTTACAATGCAACACTTGAATAATTCCTCTAGAAAAAAAATTATATTTAACACTCACTAGTGGACCATGAAGGGTGGATCTTATAGGTAGTTTAAAACAAAACCTTTTGATAACTTAATTAATATAATTTGAACATTTACACCTAACTCATAACATGAATCAAATGCATCTACACTAGACTTGTGGTAGGTTTTATATTTGGCCCTAAAAATAGATAACACATGGGGTATGTATCTAAATTGCATGCACATATAAAACTTCTAAATAATTTATTATTTATAATATAATAATGAAGCAATTGGATTAAAAAAATAACTTACTATATCCATGGTGCCATGATTTTTGTATTTGTTAGCACATAATTTGTGCAAGGTTTCGCAAAATGGAATTGAAAACAACTTTTTCTATAACACCTTCTAGTACCTCTATAACCATTCCTTCTTCTTCTTCTACATCCCAAATTCTTTTAGATACATGCTGGAATTCTTGTAAATACTTTGTCACAAATCCCATAGTTTCATCCAATACATATCCTTCAACCATGGATCTTTCAAGTTGTGACATGTTACGCACATAACCCTTGAGCACCTTCATCATCCTTTCTATTGGGTACATCCAATGGCTGTGGACAAGCTCGCACACATTTAGCTCCTCCACAACATGCAACAATAAATGAATCATTATGTCAAAGAAGGTAGGAGGGAATTTTTTCTCCAAGATGCAAACAATTATTCCAACATCTTTTTTCAAGCTTTTAATTTCATTAGGGCTCCAAACCTTCACACAAATGTGGCAAAATATATAGTTCAACCACATAACAGCCATTCATGGCTCCACTCCCACTAACATTCGTAAACATGTGACGAGACTTTCTTATTGAGAATTCAAGCTCAACTAGTTAGTTTTATTAGTGACTGGAGTAGCAAAGTAATTAGGTTATTTTCACAAGGTTGAATTACTTTTTTACTTATATTATATTGGTTATTTATGGTTTGGTCTTTTAGTTAAATACCTTGGTGTTGATGGTTTGGTTCCTCTTTTTTTCATTACATAATTTTGTGTATTTCATGTGACAAGAACCTTGAAGAGTTCTTGATGTTATGTTTCGTGTTGTGAGCATCATGTTATAATTTCCTTTCAATAAAGATTTATGTTTGCACTTGAGTAGATCTCCTATTTGTTAACATGGTATCAGAACTTAGGTTGTTGAATGAGAAAGTTGAAAAAGATTTAAAGCTAGAAAGTTTTTAGAACTAGAGCTTGAGAGTCTCTAGTAATATCATAGGAGTTTTTCAAGTGCAAAAGAGAAACAGGGAAAGGAAAGAATGTGAAAAGAAAGAAAAGAAAAGAAAAGAGGTGAAAGGAGATCAACATATCAAGGTTGTGGAAGTTAGATCTTTAAATCTAGATCTAGATCTATTGTGAAAAGATCCTAGAGTGAAACTTGGAGAGATTATAAAAGACTATAAGACGCTTCTATTATCAAATTTTCAAAAGAAAAGGATATGTTTTGTGAGAGTTATGAGCCTTTGAAAATTTTGTGCCAGATCTGGTTTTTTGATCATATCTCCTTTGTTTGAGCATTTTTGGATCTGCAGCTTTGGGATCTTATATATCATAAATGAATATATATGTGAGAGAAATTCATGTCATTTGGATCTATATTGAGAGAGATCCACTAAGCATTTAAAATTTCAATTTCAGTTTTGAAGTCAGTTCTTTTTGAAGGTGATAACTCTTTGCGGTCACCATCAATAAAGCTGAAATTTTGAGCAGATATAGAAGACATATATTTAATGGGTTTCGTAAAATCTCAAGGAGTTTGGAGTTGCTGAAAAACAAGTTGTAAATCATTTTGTGTTTAGGTCCCAGTTTGAGGTGACTTCAAAGAAGTAGCAAGATCTTTCATTTTATGAAGTTAAATGATTTGAAATTTTGAGAGAAGGTAGTAGACATAGTTGTTCATGTTTCACCAAAATGTCAGATCGATCCAAGGTCATATGTGAGTAGTGTAGCTTTGCAAAGTTGTTGTGATGAAAGTATGTTTTGAGAAAACATTAAAACAATTTTTTGAAGTGGAGCAAATGCAACTTGGGAGAACTTGAAGGAAGGAGTTTGAAGATTGGGAAGCGCAAATACATTATCAAGACCTTCATACAAAAGTGTGGTATGTAATCATGTACTTAATACCATACGAAATATTATACGAGATATGTACATATACATAAAACTTATGTATAGTATATAATTTCGTATAATACTCAAGACATACATACATATGCAAGGTCTATCTTGTTCAACCCTAACCCTAACCCTAACCCTAATCCTATAAACCTAAGGAAGGAAAAACCCTAATCCCAATCCTAGAAACCCAAGGAAGGAATTAAAATCATTCGTGAAACCCCAAGAACACATTGGGTGTTGCCTTGAGAGATGGCGGATGGTCTTTCTCAAATTACAATTGAAAAACTAAACAAGAACAATTTCCAACTGTGGAAATTTAGGATTATGAATTTCTTGATGGGGAAAGGTTATTGGGAATTCATAACTGGTGATGAAAAAGAACCTCCTATCCCAGAAAACCCCACACAACAACAAATTCAAGCCAATAAAACTTGGCATGAAAAAGCAAGGAAAATCTTGTATTGGCTTTCTATGAGTGTGTCCAATTCCATGATTGTGCATATTCAAGGTGCAAAATCACCCAAGCAAGCTTGGAATACATTGGTGAAAATGTATACCACAAATACACAAGCCCGCAAAATGTAGCTCAAGCAAGAGTTGCATAATCTATAAAAAAACAAGATGAACATCAGTGACTATTCTACAAAGGTGAAAAACCTTGCAAATGCTTTTGCATCTATAGGAGCCCCTATAGATGATGAAGATTTAGTGGCCGTCACTTTGAATGGACTTGGAAAAGACTATAGCCAATTTCGTATTTCAATTATAGTTTGAGAAACATTTCTCAATTTCCAAGACTTAATAACATTACTTATCAGTGAAGAGATGAGAATTGTTGGTACTTCATCCAATGGAGGATCACAAGAAAGTGTTTTTTATTCAAATATGAATAGAAGTAGAGGTAGAGGTGGTAAAACTTCATTTCGAGGTCGACACGGAAGTTCGCATGGTGGACATCATCAACATGAAGGTCAAGCTCATGGAGGTGAACGAGGAAACTTTGGAGGAAAAGGAAGTCGAGGAAGCCGTGGAGGTCGTGTTGGAAGTCATCGAGGTTAACAACCAAATATCGATTCAAATTGCTACTATTGGGGGAAACCTAGGCACACGGTGAATAATTGTTATCAAAAGCAACATGATGCGCGAAATGGAAAGCTGCAACAAGGGAATTATGCTTCAACTAGCAATCAAGGTGATGAACAACTATTTGTGATGCAGCACATGGCAAATTCAATGATAGGAGGTGTATCAGACAACAATGTCTGGTATGTGGATTCTGGAGCTTCAAACCACATGACTAGTCATGGAGAATGGTTTAGAAACACACAGGATTTGAAAACACCATGGTTTGTGGAAACTGGTGATGACACAACACATCCCATCACACAAATTGGCAAGGTGCCATTGTCCATGCAAGATGGGCAAACAAAGTACTTGAAAGATGTACTTCGTGTTCCAAGGAATGGACGAATGTTCACCTTGGATGTGAACATGCCTGAGGTGAATTCCATGTTATTCACACATGAAAAAGGAGCTGGAGACATTGGAATTTGGCACAAGCGTGTTGGCCATGTTAATCTCCAACGTCTTCAGCTCATGGAGAAACAAAATCTTGTTGGAGGTCTTCCCAAATTTGAAACAGAAGAGGTGATGTCAAAAGTTTGTGAAGCATGCCAATTAGGGAAGTAAGCTAGGCATCCATTTCCAGCTGAAACAACTCATGTAAGTTCCAAACCTTTGGAAATGATCCACTCAGATGTGTAGAACACAAAGACAAAATCCATTGGAGGATGGAAGTACTACGTGAGTTTCATTGATGACCACACAAGGAAGGTGTGGGTCTACTTCATGAAACACAAAGGTGAAGTGTTTCAATATTTTTTGAATTTCAAAGCAATGGTGGAAAAGGAGAAGCGTGCGAGCATCAAGTGCCTAAGGTCCGATGGAGGGGGAGAATATTTTTCAAATGAATTCAGTGAGTATTTGAAGGAACATGGAATTCAAAGGAAGTATTCATGTAATTATTCCCCATAGTAGAATGGAGTTGATGAAAGGAAAAACAGGCACATTGTAAAAATAGCACGTGCCATGTTGAATGAGAAGAATTTACCAAATTACTTTTGGGCTGAAGCGGTAGCAACTGTAGTCTATATCATGAATCGAACACCCACAACGACAGTTCATGGCATGACATCTGAAGAAACATTCATAGGAAAGAAACTAGATGTTTCACACCTCAAAGTGTTTGGTTGCATTGCATACGTGCATGTTCCTAAGGAGAAAAGATCAAAACTAGACCCAAAAGTTGAGAAGTGTATCTTCATTGGATATTCCTTAGAACAAAAAGGATATAGATGTTTTAATCCTTGCATTCGAAAATTGCAATTGAGTAGAGATGTTGTGTTTGATGAGATGGCTAGCTAGTACTCACCACTGAAGGTGGCAGAAGATGGAGAGGCTAGAAATGGTGATGGTTCATCAAATGTGGAACAAGAATCACTATTAATTAGTGGACCACAAGAGTTTTCAATAGTGGGTCCAGTAGCACTCCATGGAAAGGAATATTAAGATCTTCAAACATTGTACATGGTAGTTCTCAAACATCATCTAAAAATCTTCATGTAGATGATGAGTCAAGTGATTTAGAGAAGAGTGTGGGTGAAGAATCAAGAATCCCTTCAATTACTACTCCCGGAGCTCAGATGGCCAAGAAAGTTTTGAAAACACCTGACAACAATAGTGGAGTATGAAGATCCACACGAGTCAAATACCCTGTACAAAGATTCACATATGATGGGTTTATAGTTCATCATTACCCATACATGGTGAAAGTTATACAGGAAGTTGAACCCACTTGTTTTGAATAAGCGGTTGGAAACCTTAAATGGGACAATGCCATGGATGAATAGATGGTGACTTTGGATGTTAATGTTACTTGGGAATTGGTAGTTTTACCAGAGGACAAGAAAGCGATTGGGTGCAAATGGGTGTACAAAGTCAAACACAATGTAGATGGATCTGTGAGTAGATACAAAACAACATTGATTGCCAAAGGTTATGCCCAAACTTATGGCAAAGATTGAGGAGACCTATAGTCCAGTTGCCAAAATGACAACTATAAGAATAATCATTATTATGGCAGTAGCAAAAGGATGGTCTTTACATCAAATGGATGTAAATAATGTTTTTCTTCATGGATATTTACATGAAGAAGTGTACATGGAACAACCACCATGTTATGTGGACCAAACACATTCTAATTTGGTTTGTAGGTTGAAGAAAGTTTTGTATGGCTTGATGCAAGCACCTAGAGCTTAGTCAAACAAGATAAGACAGTATCTTGTCACAAGTGGATTTCAAACATCCAATGTAGATTTTTCATTATATGTGAAAAAAACAGATCATGGGATTGTAATCATAGTCATCTATGTTGATGATTTGATTATCACAAGAGATAATGATGGAGACATCTTTTGATTTGAAGAAGCTTTTGAAGCAAAAGTTTGAGATGAAGGATTTGGGAAAGGCGTTACTTCCTTGGCATTGAGATAATCTAGTCCCCTAAAGGGATATGGTTACTACAAAGGCAATATGCCTTGAACAAATTATCTAAATATGGGATGACGAGTTGCAAACCCATTTCAATTCAATTGGAGCAAAATGTGAAGTTAAGTGCAGATGAAGGAGACCTTGTGGAGGATACCACTATATATAGACGCATAGTGGGGAGTTTGATTTACATGACCATCACAAGGCCAAATTTGAGTTATGCAATTGTAGTGGTAAGTCAATTCATGCAAACACCACGAAAGCCACATTTGGATGTAGTGAGGCGCATACTAAGGTACATAAACATATTTTGCAGTGTGGGAATTTTTTATGAAGCCAAAAGCTAGTTACAAGTACATGGATACACGGATGTTGATTGGGCTGGCAATGTTTCAAATAGAAGGTCGACAGTGGTTTCATGTTTTCTTTTGGAAGTGGTGTTGTTAGTTGGAGTAGTAAGAAATAACTAATAGTTGCACTATTAAGCACGGAGGTAGAATACAAAGGTGTAGCAATTGTTACATGTGAAGTAGTTTGGTTATAAAAATTATTATTAGATTTGGGATAGTCAATGGATGCTCTTTGACGCACTCCCAAGTCCCAAGTTAACCCCAAGTTGGGACTAAGTCACTCAAATTGCGGAATTTCTGGACTCGGGGCACGCTTTCAGCTTCTAGCACTAAAGGGGGTGAGAGGGGCGTGCTAAAAGCCCTGGGATAGACTAGGAAGAGGGACAAGCTTACTCAATTACACAGTCCTGCATCCAAATCCAACCAACAAGTTGGTTAGAACTCATTCTGCATTTTTTTGGTGTTGGGACATGCCACGGGCTACCTTGGACTCACTTGACTCACCATGACCCGAACTTGGGGAAAGCCACCACCTTCCGCCATATAGTATTCTTTGCAGCTCTTCGCCACACTTACATCGAAATGGTTCTTTTTCCCAGGACTCCCAAAGTGGAGTCCCGAAACTGTCCCGGTTTGGACTCCCGGGACTTTGGACGCTCATAACTCCTCTCCCCAAATTCGGATGGGGACAAGCTCTAAACCAAAGTTGTATCTCTCCTTGAGAGCTTTCTAACGGTGTGTCGCACTCCCCCTGCACGCACCGGAATTGGGTCAATTCCCGACTTTTAATGGTCGGGAGTCAAATTGCTAGTTTGACTCCCGGCCCTTCTTTTGACCATAACTTGTGCTGCAGATGTCCAAATGGCTCATGTGAGGCCATTTTGGACATCTACATTTCAAGACCTTTCCAACAGTACAAAGAATGCCCCAATGTGAGGTGCTTTGACCCCTGCAATTTCGCTCTAAGTTTTTGGGAGTCCCGGAGGACTCACAAGTGCCATTTTCGGGAGTGCGAGTGACGCACTCCCAAGTTCCTTGTTGAACCCACTTGAGGGTTCAACTATGTTGAGTTGCGAAAAGTTGGGACTTGAAGGGCGCTCCCAACTTCCAGCACTAAAGAAGGGTAAAGGGGCGTGCTAAAAGCCCTGGGGTTAGACTAGGAAGATGGACTAGAAGATCAAGCTTGAATCTGCATCCAAAACCAACCACAAGAGGGTTAGTTCACATTTGGGAACACCCTTGGGTGTTGGGACAAGCCAGGGGCAACTTGGACTACTTGACTCACCACGGCCCGGACTCGAGGGAAGCCACCACCTT
>Ga0209611_10005323_pt1 | contig 21615 bp, 15 predicted proteins | sample S1TSphgellanicum_3_FD_187693 | JGI IMG/M metagenome (GOLD analysis project Ga0209611, IMG submission 187693) | Host-associated microbial communities from peat moss isolated from Minnesota, USA - S1T2_Fc - Sphagnum magellanicum MG (SPAdes) (version 2) | ecosystem: Host-associated > Plants > Peat...
TAGTTAAATACCTTGGTGTTGATGGTTTGTTTCTCTTTTCTTCATTACACAAGTTTGTGTATTTCTTGTGACAAGAACCTTGGAGAGTTCTTGATGTTGTGTTTTGTGTTGTGAGCATTATGTTGTAGTTTCCTTTCAATAAAAATTTATGTTTTCACTTGAGTAGATCTCCTATTTGTTAACATATAATTCACATGTTGAATAATCCATGGCTAGACTCTACTTTGCATAATTGTTATAAGTCATGTGCATGGTAGCAATTTGTAACTTTTAGTATATTCATGTGAATGCAAATCTTTGTGAATTTACTAAACTACCATATAAGTATCTATCTTGCAAATATGGACATTTGCAAGTTCTTTGTAAGGCAGATATGTTATTGCTCACTAGTTAAATGGAAGGTAGAATGTTGTAAAAGTATAAGAGTAGGTCTTGAACCAATGGGTTTGCTAGACTTCCAATTTGTTGTAGTACAACAACTAAGGTTTGAACATGGGAAATATTCTACACACTACATTTGATAAATTCCAAGTAGGCCAACAAGTATGCAAGTAGGTCACAGAAAGTAACCAATTAGGTGGTGTTAAGTACAAGTAACAAAAGTACCTAGTCAATTGGTTGCAAGCTTTTCCAAGTATGCAAGTTGTTTTGTGCAAGTATCTTATGTGAGGCCCAAATATAGTAGCAAATATGACAAGTATGATGTAAGTAAGTCAATAGATTGAAAGTAGAATAGAGGTGATGACCAAGTACTCATGTGTTAATTATAAATAAAAATACATTAAACATTTGAGCTACAAGTTTATTGACTTCAAATTATTTAGTCTACAAGTTGTGATCTTTATTAGGATGAACTTATGTGGTTTTATGATTTATTTGCCATGTTGTAGCATGCCCAAGCACCACCACTTACGAAAATCTAGAATCATTTGCAAGGACCATTAGTATGCCAATAGATGAGCAGGGATGGACTCCTATTGGTGCCTCATCCCAATTGGATATTCATTTAACAATGCAAACCATCTCCACAACATTCAACCACCTACAAGAATGCCATCTTATGCTTGCTCAAGGAGATGAACATGTATAATTCAACATGGATGATTATCTTGTTGTTCATGAGATGAACCCTACCACCCAAACTAATGTGACACTCACCATATCAACGAAGCTAATGGTTACAACAACCATGGAACAACATAAAGAAACACTTGATTCTTTGACACCTAAAGTTGCACATGATACCCTTTTTGTCCAATTGGCAACTAAGGTAACTTCAATGGGTGTAGTGGTAGATGCTCCGGAAGTTGGGGTATTTGAAGCTCCAACACTAACACTATCTATTTAGGGTTTGTTGCCAACTATGAAAGCATTAATTCTTGGAAAACCAAGTACGCCAGGGCTAAAGAAGAAGTGCATGATTGATTTGCTTGTTAGAGGGCATGAAAATGATCCCTCATTAGAAGATTTACAAGGCACAAGGTTGGGGGCAAGAAGCTCACAAGCCCAATGAGCCAATTATTAAGAAGGTAATTCCTATTCGTGCTAAACATGGATCTGTTTCATCCATGAATGAACATCCTCATTTAATGACAAGTTAGTTTCTTTTTATCTATCTTGAGCTAGTTTTCCCAAATGCATGCTTATAGTCCCATTGAAAGCAAATTTCAAAGGTTTATTATAGGTCATTTTCAATAGGGATAAACAAATTAATTTTGAGTGTTTTTTGGCATGTTGATATATCTAATAATTTTGAAGGTGTTGGAACAAATGCAAGTTGTGGATAACAAATAGCAACATTTTTGAGCCACTAAAGGCATTGTTATATGCACTATTGTAGCCCATTGCAAATTTGGAATGGTTGAACACATGGATCATGCTCCATTGTTGAAATCAATAGCTAGCTACCTTTTAGTTTTTCCACTAGGGTTTCTAGTATCTAAGTACTAGACCCATATAAAGCTTTGAATTTTCAAGTCCAAGGAGCTTTAACCATATAGTTAGGAATATTACATATATATTACTTTTTAGGTTTAAAGTGCATGTTTTTAAATTTTCTTTTTGGTCTTCATGAACCGATTATGTGAAAATGTGGATCATTTAAACTAACATTCAAGTCATGATAAATTACGTAGTATGGTTTGATTCTTGTGGTTGTGAGTTGATGGCAATGATAAAACTAGTTGCCATTCTATACTTTTTAATGGGACATGTTTTTTGGTGAATCAAACATAGAAAAGAGTTGGAGCCAGTGGATGATCTGCAAATGAATAATTTTACCTATTTTTTATTAGGAATGGCACCAAGGACTAGTTGTTTCCAAGTTATAGGAGGATAATTTTCTAACATGACTAATAATGGCATTTTTACTTGTTGGTCTTGTGCAAGTTTTCCAATTGATGCATGACAAAATATTGGTGGTATAACATTCATAATCTTGCATATTGGGGATAACGTAAGATTATTATGGATGATTTTTTTCTAGAGGGAGCATGAGGATTAAAGGAAATGTGAATTTGTATTACCATTGTCTATCAAGTATTTCCTTGTTGGAAATGTGTTTTTGTGTGATCTTTTGAATAAATAAATAAATTGTAGTTGGAGCAAATAAATTGTTCTAGTTGTAATGTATATGAACTAAACATCTTTAAGTTCTATTACTTGATGCCATTTGTATGCATGTGATCAGTGGAATTTATGAGAACTAAAACCATATTAGCATGGATAATTCATCTTGGACATTCCATTTGATTTGTGCATTTGGGTAATGAAGAGTGATTAAGGGTGTGTACACTCCCCAATTTTATTTACATTTTCTTTTGGGGGATTATGTAGGTGGGCTTCTATAATTAATAAAGATGGGATGCCTTTTGATCATATCAGGAGACTACACTTGTCACCAAGTACATACACACCCCTTCCTTTTGTATGCATGGATAGTTTTGATAAAAATTGATATAGGTCGAGCCTGAGACTATGATTATTCACTCGTACATAATAGTGAGACAAGGAAAATTTTGGCATCTTACCTAGGTTGTTAATGACCAACAATATAAGGTCATGAATAGTGTTAAGTTTGGGAATTTTGCGTATATATGCAATCTCAACTCCTGTAATGCTTTCCAAAATAAACTAGCACCTCATTTGAATGCATCTACATTAGTTTAATGTGTTTATTTATGAGGTCTTTCTGTGTAATAGTGACTTGAATTGCAAAAGAAAACAATTTTGGAACATATAATTTGGATTATCTTATGACACTATGTATAACCAAGATTTTCGTTATTTAGGTTCACTTAAAACAATGTATTTACATCATGAATAATTTATAAATTTTATAGATTATGAAAATTGTGAAAATGACGTAAATTATTGAAATTGTGCAAATTATGTTTAAAGTGAAACTAATGGAAATCCAGTAGTGTCTACCCAATCATGCAACATGTAGTAAGGTTCAATGTAAAATCACTTAATTCATTATTTAGGGTTTAAACTACTACTATAGTCACTTGATGTATTGTAATTATTTGGACCCCAATATTTCGTGCTTAATGGGTTTATAATTTCCTTCTTGGGGCATCACATTCTTGGAATGCAACTTATGGACACCCTTTGAATGTTCTTTGGGGTGCTTACGTAATCATGCACTATTCTCATGACTATGTAATTTTTTGGTTCATTATTTAGGGTGTGGACTATACAATTGCATTAAAGGGGTGTACAATGTATAATTATTGTAAAGTTTTACCCTAAAGAATGATTGAAGATTACATTATTTCCCATAATTATTTTAACTTATACAATAATAACATTGTTATCTATGGGTTTTAGTACTTTTAAGGTTTAAGTTAGTAAACCATTAATGCAAACCTAAAAATTGGATGTTAAGTAAATTACACAATTCCACATTATGTAGTTTGCAAGGAGGAAGTAGAGAGGTTTAGAGCTTAGTGTTGTAGCATTTTCCAGCTCGTGATTGGTTATATGTAGCATGAACTATGTTTGCAGAGTCAAGTGCAATTGTTTGGGTTGTCAGTTTCTACACTTTGAACATTAAACGTGGTGAAGATTATCCTAGTTGAAGGTAATTTAGAAATGTTAGAGAAGATAAAAGAGGGTCTTTGTGTTGAAGGTTTAGACATCAGGAAGGGTTTGATTTATGAACATGTTTTTCTTGTTGATTGTGAAGTTGTATGGGGAAGAAGTCATCTAATGGGTTCAAGGTAGATAATTGTAATGATGTTAATTTGATTAGTAAAGTTCATGAACTTTATCCCATTGTTTATTAAAGGTCTAAAATCATAAACAACACCATTGGTTTGAACTTTGCAAATGGTCTACTTGTAGAAAAAAAGGCATCAAAGTTAACTAGGCTCATGTTATAAAGCAAATGCAAAACATGGGTTCGAGATGACATAAGGGTAAAGGTCCTATAGACAACAATCACACTCTCCTTGAGCAAGTGGACAATGTGGGTTCAGGACGTTATAGTGCAAAAGGTCCTATGGACCATTATAGAAGAAGGAACTCATTGGCTAGTCGTTTGACACCAACATGGTGATCTTAGTCTGTGGAGAACAATGTATCAACACCAACTGAAAAAGATATTTTGGCTATTGCAATTCCTAAGCATGCTAAGGAGAAGAGAAGTTCTCCTCATCTTCAATTTTAGATAATGTGTCTTATATCTTAACTTTTCAAGTTGAAAAAGTTGCAATTTTCAAAGCAAAACTAACTAGTTTACAAGTAGAAAAAGAGATGTTGTCTACTAGCATTGAGGAGCAATCCAGTATTTTGGAAGTTGCTACTAAGCATCATGTAGCACTTAAATCTTGTTCCACATGCAATAGTGATGGTGCTTCAATTTCATCTACTTTCGAACCCATCCCACACCCTTTGACATGGGCTACAAAACCTTTTGCTCTTGGTGCATTTAGCCCATGTCTTGTATGTTCTACAGTGTTCCCTTGCTATGATATTGTGGTGGCATCTTGCAAATGTATGTACCATTTGTGGTGCATGGGTTTCCAGTTGCAATTATTTGGACACTGCGCAAAGGTGTCATGCAACTTGCTTTTTCATCTTGAATGGATAAGAAGTATGGGCTTCAAAGTGGCAAAAGGTGATGAAGTAATTACACTTGAATAATCATAACAAGGTATTCTTTAAATTGCCAAATTTCCATCTTACTATCTATTTGTTATGTTCAAGTCGTTATTTTTTTGTTATTATGAATAAGTTTATTATGTTAGGGCCTCATTTTGTCTATGTATACATGAACTTGCAATGGAGGTTGAGGAGAACTTGGTGGCACCCACAATATCAAAAGTTTCAACAACAAGAATTCGAACCCGAAAATAATTTGGTACTAGAGTTGACCTTCTTGCAATAAAAAGATCAAAAATTGTTGCTCTAGTAGATATCTCTAATTCCAGTAATTCGGATGATTGAAAAATCCCATAGATCTAGTGGAAGTGTACATTTTGAGATTTAAGGTATCCCACTAGATAATGGTCTCTTTTGGACAACTAGTTCTACATTTTGAGCTAAAGTTATTAGACATTATATGTGGCATTTTGGGCACAGTAAGCAACAATGTGTAGAATTTTGCTAACATTCTATTTTGTTGGTACACTTGATTTTTGATGATGCCAATTTTAAAGTAGATGTACATATCTACATGCGGACAAATGTCTGTAGAATGATTTCTGCAAGTTTTATAGTTCCCCATGTATATTAAATACTACTTTAATACAATAGTCATTATATCTGGAATTGGTGAATCCATGCATTGTGAAATTGTAATGGGTAAGAAAATTTTGTAGTGTCAACAAGCACATTTGTTGTGCTTCTTTATGTCATAGTTTAATTATGTGTGGGTGTGTCAGAGAAACAATACACATCTCCAAGTTGAGATGAATGTTTTTATTTTGAAGAAATAACTAGACATCAATATGAATGTTTTTACATTTAATGGAATTGTTTCCCACAAATTTGATGAACCATAGTAGATCTGTTGATCAAGATAGAAAGGTTCCACCTAGACATTTCATATTGGACCAAATTGTCTAACTAGTTTTGACTCTCTTACACTGGATGCAACTCATTTATATTTGGCATTCACCATCACCTACAAATAGGAACTAGGTGCATTGTGGTTTGAAGAATTTGCCTTCTTGTTGTTTTCACTTTTAGGTTTGAATGTTTCTTGAAATAGGCTTTATTTCATGAGTATAAAACTTTCCTTTGCTAGTTAGTACATGAGGGTGCTTACATCTTTGCGCATCTAATGAGGGATTTAATTCACTATTTTTCTAGCCCAACTAGTGCCTTTTATTGGGGATGAATTTGTTTGTTTTGGTCAGTGTAGAGGGTAGCAAAATTTCCATTGGAAATTTGATTCAAGACAATTCAAAGCATGTCAAAAGCACTTATAAAAGGGGTGAAGAGGCAGAAACTTCTCATACAAGTTATTGACAGATGTGGGTCCAGCATTTGTGTACTCCCATCTTGTGGTGGGCTCAAAATTCCCAATGTTCCCAGTTGCTAAAAGAAAAGGAGATCCTTGGTTTTTCATGGTAATTGAAGATAGGGAGCAATTGTTAGATGTTGTAAAAGAAAAACGAATTGTTGAAGACTAAATTATCTTCTGAACTAGAAGCTGGTGCTAGTTTTTTATGTGCATACACAGGTGTTGTTTCTAGTTCATCACATATGTCTACTTTACTGAATTGTTTTTCTAAATTGTTGGAAAATTCTAGTGTTTTTGGCATGTAAAACTTGGGATCCATGGTTTAATTGGCTCCCACCTAGTAGTATGTCATGATTGTGTTACTATGTGTTTTTGGCTGAAAGCACACTACGGGTGAGCCAATTTTCTCCAAAAAAGGTGATGTATAACTAGTATCATAATACGCAGTAAATTAAAATTTTGATGGCATCATTTGACAATCCTATACATAAGCAAAAAGCCCTAGAATGTGCACAACAACATTTTGGAACTCAAATTTCACTTTAAATCAAGATTAATTTAGATCCAATGGTTAAATGAAAAGGATTGAATAAAATCAATGTACACAACATATATAATGTGTAATTTTTTGTCGGCCATAAGGTTTCATGTTTGTGATTCAGGAGACATTACTAAACAAAAGAAATCTAAAAAAACAATGCAATGCCCAACTATAAAATCTCTTTTTCTTTCATTTGGTATTGGTTTTTTCTTCAAATACATAAAAGATTTTGCCTTTATTGCTGAAAAAAATGAAAAAAAACACATATTTTTATAGAATTTTCAACCAAAAATTATAAACCTCCAAATGGCCCTAGATTCAATTGATGTAAATCAATAATAATGACTACAAAAAATTTCACCAAAAAATTCCACCCACAACCTTAGTTTTGAAGTATGTATGCAAATTTTCATACTCCGTGATGAGTATTATTTTGTCACAAATATATTTCATATGTTGAAGTTCACCAATGTTTGTTGGAGTTTTCTTTTTGAATGATTGCCTTTAATCAAAATCTAATCTAATATATTTCAAACAAACAAAACTAATCCAAAATGTGATGTCTATACTTACATAAAAAACCAAATGCAAAAATGCAATATTTGCGACTATAATTTTTGGGGGGTGTAGTGTGCTTTTACCCCATAATTACAAGTATCAACCATGGTTGTCACCTTCTTGACAATTAAAAGGCATGGCACATCAATTATTCAAACATGCAATACAAGTAGCCATAGTAACAAGACAAGTATCAAGGCACAATGACCAACAATTGACCACCAAGTACAAGTATATATGCTACCCCCCAAGTTGGATCAGTAGTAGCTAAAGACCAACCCAAGTACCCAAGGCATGATGCTTAATATTGGACATCAATTGTACATAAGTGGTTAGTATATATGAACAATAAAACAAATGTAGGCATCAAGTAATCAAACTTGCAAAACAAGTGAAATGACCACCAAACTAATTAAACTAACAAACTTATAGAAATAATATAAAAGCATTAGTTATAAGTAGCCAAACATGTGTTGGGAAATGGGCAGACCTACTTGACAAGACACATCATGATATAACATGACTACTTAAGAGCTCATGATAATTCATGTGTTAATGACCCCATACTTAAACAACAGTCAATGAAAATGAACTAGTAATTAAAAGCTAATAATTTGCATTCAAATAGGCAAATGATAAAGGAATTTGAAAAAGGTATGTAAAGCATTTTTAGTGTGCACCTACATCTCCTGTAAATAATGAGTGGAATGCTCTTCAAAGGTTTTCACTCATGTATGCTGCTTCACATCCTTCCTTATTAGTGAGATGGTGGTGGTCATATCCCAAAACTATAGGATCAACTAACGATCACCTTCATTTATGGCATCTAATCTCCTGTTTTGTGGTAGCCTTCCCCAAGTATTGTCCCCAATGACATACACATGCATCCTTCTCATTATAGCCTTACCCAAAAGGTACTTAGTACCACCAATGGTCCTAGAGATGAAATGTTGAGAGGGGCCAGCACCATTTGAAGCAATTGCAGTTAAAAGTGCATTTTTGAAAGGCAAGCTTTTTTTGATTTGTAAGTTGTCAACTGCATATATGCAACTTTGAGGCTTTCAAGCAAGGCCAACTTGCATTCAATGTTTCTAGCATCTCTTACAAATTTTGGAAGCAAAAAACTAACAAATGTTTTTCCCAAGAACCTCCTAAACATTTCTTGCCTATCCTCATTAGTGAAATTGTACTCATTATTATACAATACATTAGGAAGATTGTCAACAGTGGAATTCCATTTTCTTTGGGTCCATTTTGCATGTTGTTCAGGACATTACACTTTCTGTTGGGTGTTGGGAGGTTAAGAAGTCTGCCCTGGCAATATACTCATTTGGACATTATTTCCTTTTCCTTTTTCAAGCCTTGGCACGCCTATAAATAGCCACACAATGGAAGAATGACATTTACATATCTAAACAAAAAGTTAACCAAATTTAGTGGCTTCTACATTATTGCATTATAACCATAAAATAACTAGTAATAAAATACAACAAACATGTGTGGTAATGTAGTGCATCAAATTCTCTTGTGCATAATGTACTACTATGCATGGTCCATATTCATGACATAATACCCTACATTACTTGAAACAAGATGAATACCCAAATGAAGATAGTAGTAGATAGACCATTTTAATAGTTAAAACATCGTCAGAATCCAATGGCAAATGCTTCTAAAAAATAGAAGGCCATAGAACCCTAAAAATGACTTCTAACTACAAGTTGTGACTAGGATAACCTTAGCAATGCCTTGTTTCTATAGCAATAGTTGTGTTGATTGCTACAACTTGTTAGGCTTCTTTAATTTGGAGATTCTCAACATTGGTTAGTCTTGCATTCTGTTTATTTCCCATCGGTTAACTACCACCAATTTAGAAGATAGTTTTTCAAATCCTATAAGGTCACAATGTGAGGGATCCCCATCAAACTATATCAACATACTTTGCTCTTGATTACAGTTGCAGCTTGATTATCAACCTTCACATAACTATAACCCAAGGAGGACTCAATTAGGAAAATTGATTAGGGTTACCACATACCTCCAAATTCACATATATTTGCACAATGGATAGTCCTACAATGAATTCACCAATTAAGATTCTCTTTGTAAACAAAAATGGGTAGTTTTTTAGCTTTTAATGGAGAAAAAGCTTGAATTCAAGCAACTTGTAAGCTTGACTAAAACATAAGCTCTTCCAAGTTTTAAAAAAATAGACATAGAATGAAATGTAGTTTTCACATGGCAATGCAAACTTGGACAAAAAAATACAAAAAAATGGATCCCTATGAAAATTTGATTACTCAAGTAGGATGGCCAACAGATCAAGGTTTAGACATGATGGTTATTGTGCCATTGTAAATGTCTTGCCCTAAAATCTTAGCCACAAAAACTAGATTTGAAATTCGAATAATGTTTATTTGGGCACTAGGTAGGCCATGGATGAGCTCCAATCCAAGATATTACCAAAAAATGATGTCAAAACCAAGAGCTTATCATAAGAATTTATGCTTGCACTTGCTACTTAAAAAGTCTTCCAAAAGTAACAAAAAATTAGTGACAATGACCAAAACCCTAGCACAAACCCTCCTCGCACAAACTTTGTTGTTTATGATCTTGGTCTTCTGATCTGATGTACCTGCTCAAAAATACCCATACACAAATGTGAGAAAAAAGGTCTACCATTTCCATAAGCAAATTTATGCCCAACATTTTAAATTATTACATCTAAAGATTTAAAAAAACCCTAGATTCTTTTCATAATGAGGACCTTGTTTGTGAAATGCGAACAAAAAACTATTGCAACCTGTTCCACCATGGAGAAATCTTCAAAGTAAGAAGCTAAATGTGGTCCAACGACGACTTATCAGGTGCACAATTTGAAAGAAGTCCCATTACAAGCTTGTTGCTTTCATGTTAGATGATTTCCTTGCAAAAAGTTTGTTTCAATCGGTCTGCTCCAAATAACTCAATTGTAGAATGCCAAAGAGAAGGAAGGTTTGTTGGGTAGCAACATTGACAAAAAGAGATAATCAATGTTTCTGCACAAGCAAGAAAATAGGGTGGAGATCCAAAGGCTATTGGTTTAAACCCTGATTAATCAAATGGCCTCAAGTGTCATTGCAGCCAAGTTTGAAAATACTAGCTACCCATAATTAACTACTTGGTACTTTACTTTTACACCTAAGACAACCTAGGCATGGACATAACCAACTAGCTTGAAATTGTACGACAATGCCCCATAGACATTTCTAAACTTGTTGGGCATAGTTTGCAAAAAACATTCTGGATTCTGATTGGGGGATGCCCTTGAAAAATTTGTTTTAAACAAAGTATGTCAATAGTGGTTTTAAACATACTTTTTTGTAGGAAAATAAAATGGAATTATTTTTTTGGACTTGTTGAGGTATATCCCAAATTATTCTTAAGTGCATCATGGTAATGATTTTTTAGATTTGTAATTGAAAACAATAGAAAATGTTTATTTTTCAACAAGTGTGATAGTTGCGTAGTTTTTGCAAAGTATGTTGAAAGTACATTAAGAAAATTATTATTATGAACTACAAGCTTTTAAAAACATGTTCATATATCATATAGTGCACTCATATAAGTTTTAAATAAATGGCCAAATATTTCACATACTTAACTACCTTTGTTTTCATGCATTTGCAGTTTTTGCATGTGTGTGACTACTTTTTTGGCATACTTTACCATCCTTTTGCCCTTACTGATTAAGGATTCATTTTATTAAAAAGGTGATTAAACCAATGAATTCACTAAACTAATGAATCATTAACAATTTAAAAGGTTTATTTTTTAGAGGTAAAAAAATATTTTATCTAAGTAATTGAATAAATAAAAACTTGTTATTTTAGAAGTAATTGCAAATAATTAGATATATTAAAAGCTAAAATGACTAATTTGTGACTTGCTTAATTAATTAAATATTTTTAAAAATAATTTAATATCAATTTTGAATTATTATTATGAACCAATTGATTAGTTATTGGAAACCATGAAAGAATAATGATCAATTCTGATTCTAAAATTATTAAAATAATTAAATAATAATATGTAGTAAGTAGTTTTGTAAATGGGTGGGTGGGTAAAAATAGTAGATGCAAGTTAAGGTGGCTCAAAAATGGCAAGAATCCTAGTCCCAAAAGTCCATATTTTAACACTAAAATGGAAAAAATAGTTAAAAACCAATTTTGAGTGGACCCTATGTGGTGATTTATCAACTAATAAAGTCGATATGAAAGGTTGCCTATCTAGGCAATTTTTTAACATACATGGTAAGGAGAAAGAAAATATCAATCCAACAAAAAATGACCAAGATAAAGATTTCAAAAAATAAGGTTCAAATTTGGTCATTCTATTTGTTGCTTAAAATTTTTGTTGTAATTTTTTTCAATCCATTTTTTGTTCCATCATGTATCATATATTGAATCCTTATAAAAAATATTGAGATAAAATCATAACAAAAAATGCATTTGAATGTTAAGGTAGAACCTATAACATAGTCCATATGCTCACTTCAAAAGTTCATTACTATATGATTGGTGTATGTTTATTGAATTTCACCCCTTAATAAATATTTTAATTCAAGTTGACAATTTTAATCCATAAATATTTTTGTCAAATTGATGATTTTAAAATGCATTTGTGGCATTTGAATAGAGTACATTTTGCAAAAAGTTCAGAAGTGGACAAAAAGTAAGCCACCTTAGTTTGCATTGATTCATAGGTTATTAGTTATTAAATAATTAATTAATTAGTTACTTATTTCTTACCTATTTAGTTGTATAATTTACAAAACTAAAAATAAGTACAAAACTTGTGGAAGAATCATTTTTAGTTGTAATTGAATTTGTGATTAAGGTGCAACTAAAAGGTTCAACCCATATGTTTTGTTTTCTAATGTCATCTTACAAAGTATATAAAGAAGGTGCCTCCTTTTGGATTTCATATTAAAAATCATGTGCCATTTAGGATGAGCTCAAAAAAGCTTAACTTTAAAGGCAAAACATAAAATAAAATAAAAGTATTTACATGGTTATTTTTTAACCCACCTACTTTTCTACCTTTCTACCTTCCTATTTAGGTAACTAGATGGGTAAGTAAGTAAATGACCTAGGTAGGTATGTATCCTAGGTAGGTAGGTACTTTTTTCTGCACATAGTTTTACCTACCTACCCACATATGTAAATAATTAATTATTTTATTTAAAAAAATTCAATCAAATATGCCACATGGAAACTTTTGATTGTGCCACGTGTCAAAATTTCCTTTATCCAAATCTCATCATGTAAATAGTTGAAATTGGATCATGTTAATTTTTCCTCATTAGATATTATATAAAATCATAAATTAAAAAATTCCAAATTTTGCCATGTGTCAAAATTTGGTTAGAGTATGTGTTGAAATCTATGGCCATCTTTTAAATCTTTTGCAATTTAAAGATTTTTTAGTTGCAAAGGTTATTGCAATTGTTTTTTAGTCACAAATTGACATTTTTCTACTATTGACATCATCTTTTTTGAAAGGTTCTTTTATGACAAAAAAACAAAAATTATACTTCCTAAAACATTTGGCCTTTTTTTTAAAGGTTGTTTTTCAACATTATTGTTATTAAGTTGTTAACCTTTTATTCAATTTTTTTGGTAATTATGGAATGATATGCACCTACATGTTTTTTCAAAATAGTTATACCATAAGTCTTATAATATGTTATTAAACCTTTTCTTTCTTTAGTTCTTAGATTAAGAACATTCACAAGATTAACATAACATAGAATACATCTCATGATTTGATGACTTGCTTTTTCAACCTCTTTCCCATCAGTCACACAATAAAATGCCCAACATAGAACATTTTTGTTATGGCTTCTCCACATTTTTCTTCGAATGTGTAATTTTTGCAAAAAAAATTCATTATCTATTCCACATTTTCTTGAATTTTGTTTTTTAAATTTGCACATTTCCACTTTTTGCTCTTTCCACATAATCCTTAATGTTCATTTCATTTCGATTAGTTTCATTTTCATCTTCAATCAAAATTAGATTTTCATTTTGATTTGACTCCCCCATTTTCCATGAGAATATTACCTACCTTGAAGGAAAAATTAAAAATACATATATATTTTTGCCAAAATAAGGGTTCTACTTATTTATGCTCTGAAAATTGATTTAAACATTTACAAGCAATATTTTTGAAATTAAAAATAGATGCAATGTGTTGAAAAAAATACAATGTAAATGTGCAAATGCAACATAATTTGTAAAATTAAATTTACAATGTCCAAATAAATCTTGCACATAAGAAATAAAAACTTGTTAACCAAAATTATCCAAAAAAACATGGATAATCAAAATAGGGAACAAGTCATCAACAAACGAACATTTGGAGAAAAAAATAAATTCACCTTCAAGCTTGGCTTAAAAAAATTGAATTTGGAAAGCTTACTCTTCCCACACTTGCAAAAATATGAAGGGGGGAAGTACCAATTTGAAACAGGAGGAGTAGGAACAACATCAAGAGGAAGAGTAGCAACAACATCGAAGGGGAACATAAAAGTACTTGAAATACAAGGAGCGGGAGTGGCATTGAGAAGGAGCAAGAACGACATTGAATAAGAGTAGGAGTGGTGTCGAGGAGTAGGAGCGACATTGAAGAGGAATGACAGCGAGGAGCAGGAACAAGAGCAACATGGAGGAGTAGTGTCGAAGAGGAACATTGTTGAAAAAAATCAGGAGCAACATTGAGGAAGAACAAGAATAATGTTAAGGAGAAGGAGCATCATCAAGGAACAAAAGGAGCACAATGATGTCAAGGAATAATAGTTGTTGCACCAAATACAAGGAACTATGTTAAGAAAAACAAAACAATGTTGAGAGGAAAGAGGGATTGCATTAAGAAAAATAATACAATGACACCAAAAAGAAGGTGGAAGAACATCAAGAGGATTGGGAGCTTTGTTGAGCAACAACAACAACAACATCATGGAGACAAGGAGTAGGAGCTTCGTCCAACAATAACAACAACAATGTCAAGAAGATGAAAAACACAAGCAAATCAAACTCACTAATGAACAAGAAAGCAAAAAACACAATACAAAATGAAAAAAAAAAAAAAAAAAAAAACAAAAAAAAAAAAAAAAAAAAAAAAAAAAAAAATTGCTCCTTTGGGTGAAAATATTTTAAGGTGTACCACACAGGACAAAAAAGGCCTAGTCCTTATTGCAATCCTTTTTTACCTTATATTTTGATCCCCATAAAAAAAAATGAATCAAACGTTGTCAAAAATCTCAAAAGGATTATATTTTAGACTATTACAATTATAGATTTCATCATAATCATCCATAAATGTGTCTTTACAAAATAAAAAAAGACTAGGTAAAAAAGACAGAAAAGAATGACATTGTAACAAGATTTTGATACACCTTACAAAATTTGCAACCCTTATATAATTTTGCATTGATCAACGCCTAAACATTAAATCTAACTATTGACTAAACACTAAACTCTATTGACTAATTTTTTTCTAACCAGGAAACTTGAAACTTTGACCCTTAAATTTTTAATACACTGATAGTTTTAAAAATATAAATATATATTCTATCAGGGTTTCAAATGTTGTAAATACCCTGCAGCCACATTTCATAAAGAGTATCACCCAATCTGATACCCTGAAATATTCAAATTGAGAACCGGCTTGAAACCCTGATCACTTCTCACATATTTTTTTGATACCCGCCAAACACTGGAATTAACACTACTCAGATTCACCAATATTCTTCAACAAATCATTGACCATTGGAGGGATAGACATAGGCAGCATGTCTGATGGCAGGACACCGCCTTCAAGTTCTACTCACGAACCAGGCTTTGACGAATTGCAACGTTGGTGAAGACTGGTCAGGGTTGCTACTGTCGGGGTTGGGGTAATGAACGTGCAAAAATATGCGTGGGAAAGTGGCCACATGGGTGGGTAACAGCACGAAAAGCTGGCAGGCGAGCGGGCAAGGGAGTTTGGGGCCCCATCTGGTCAACCCATGCAAGGTGGTCCTGGTCTGCCCGGCCTGCACGTGCACTTGCGGGCGGGCCCCGCGGGTCGTACCCGATTCACTAAACTGCCATCAGGTGGGTAGCGGCAGGTGGGCATCCCAGGTAGGGCAAGAGGGCAGACTACTGCTGCCGTCCTTTTTCCCTCCCCTCCCTAGTTCTAACTCCCGCCCCACCACCATGTCCACCAACAAGCAAGCTCGTCGATGGTCTACAAGCTACAACGCTCCCACAAGCTAGCTGATTCATCATCAAGTAGCTCGATAATTTCTCTGACGCACTTGCAGAGGCAATTAGGTCTGGCCTCTTGGAGGCGCGCTGGCTTATGCGGCCTGCTTTAATGGCCTGATGGCCTCATCACAGCTCAGTGCCCGCGGGCGGCGTGCTGCAGTTGTTGCAAGGGAACCTAATACATTGGAGGGGTCGTAATTACGGCATTATATGTGGAATCTGAATTAAGTCGTCGGGAGCGCCGAGGGGAGGTTCGTACTAGAACTGGACCTTGGGATACGGATCTGCGTAACTTTTGTCGTTGCAGCAGCGTCTGAATAGTTATGTTAGCGCGAATACGGTTTTCCAAAAGGTTCGGTGCGTTGTTATGTCAGATTTTTATTTCCCCTCCTTCTTATCGTTCACGCGAGACTACACCACTTTCTGTGCCATATAGCAGGTGCTTTGATGTATCGAGTATCGACCTCCGACCTCGCAGGAGGTTTGTGACAGTAGGTGCTGAAGCTACTGCTAGGGTCTTGGGAACCAGCTACGATCGGACCTCGCTCGAGAGTTGGGGACGTAGGTCTGACTCGATCGATTCCGGGTTCTCAGGAGGGGAAACTAGGACCTTACACAGGGATTAATTCGTAGTAAGCGAGATTATCGCCAGGAAGGGTTGATGTGGTTTTCTGTGTGAGTTGCTCGCTTATGTGTGAGAGGTAGTGTCTGTTTCTGGATATGCCACTCGCAAACCAGATGCGAAAAAACCGGGGCTTGAGACGCCCAGTGACAGGAACAGTCTGGGGTTTAGCTAGAAAATTTGTCAACTGCAGGAACCACACAGTGGCTGCATGTGAGAGCTGGGGATAATACTCAAGCTTCTCCCAAATCGCAGAGTAGGGCGAGTTGTCCAGTAGGCGGGTGTAATTCGTGATTCATGAGTGGCGACCCGGGCGGAGTGGGCCGAGGATTACTGGTCGATAATGGGGCAGGAACTTCGAATATGGGAGGGGAGGCGGTTTACGGTGGTGGTGGTATAGGATTCGGTCATGATCAGCTGCAGGCGCAGGATCATGGATCGATGAGAGCGCCTAGCCGCTACGAAGCGCAGAAGCGACGAGATTGGAACACCTTTGGCCAGTACCTGGGCAACCATCGACCGCCTCTGCCGCTCGCGAGATGTACCGGCACACATGTTCTCGACTTCGTGAAATACTTGGACCAGTTCGGAAAGACGAAGGTGCATCTTCCCACATGCCCTTACTTCGGCTTTCCACATCCTCCTCACCCTTGTTCATGCCCGCTTCGCCAAGCGTGGGGGTCTCTCGACGCGCTCATCGGCAGATTACGGGCTGCGTTCGAGGAGAACGGCGGGAAGCCTGAGTCAAACCCATTTGGAGCTCGGACGGTACGTCTTTACCTTCGCGAGGTGCGCGAAATGCAGGCGAAGGCGCGAGGCGTTGCTTACGAAAAGAAGAAACGCAAGCGACCTCCTCCGGGTTCCTCTGATGTCATCGACGGCGACAGCAGGAACGCAAACAACATGCATGTCCGAATGCCCGCCACGGAATGAGACACGACGTCCATAATCATCCGGATTCATCGCCGATCACTCCGTCGTCTTGAAAAACTCCTGTCGAGCTTCCACGTTGGATGGCATACGTTTGTGGAGCACCTGATCATGGAGGAGCCCTCACGTTGTAATTACTCCTAAACTCCAGTCCTCGTACACTAGGTGTATATTCTCGAAATATTTCTGACTGCTCTAAATCAGGGTATCCTTTCGGACTTTATGGCATGGGTACACACCTTTAGTATCTTACATTTTGAAGGAACGTTTCCAAGAATCAGAGGTCTGCGCATGCGGTGGGCGCACCGACCTTAATAGATAGCAATGTAGCATCGTGAAGCCGTGGCGGGAGTAGTTTGAGCGTTTACGATAATATCCAAGATGCACAAATGCGGAGCTAGGCCCAATCTTCAGACTTCTAAGAAGCTTATCAGATGGCCCAACCTCAGCACTAGGCTCGTGATAGCTTGCTGCTTGAGAGCAGTTCGGATAACTTGTCAGGTGCTAAGAACATAGAGAGCTGGGGATACTACTAATGTAGTTAAAATTTGAGATAGATTTGAAAGGTTCCTGTTAAGAGTAGCAACCAGAACACTAGAGTGCTTGCTACATACATTGTCTCTGTAAGCTCAAGTGAGCTTGGGATTGACAAATCAGCAGGTACAAACTGAGGACTGATTATATATGTTCACAGCAGCTTCACTGTATAATTATTGAGATAATTTAATCGATGCTTTGTAGAGGACTGCCTAGTCTCAACGTACTGATATCCCAATGTAACCAGTGATTTGATGAACAATGCACCGATGATCAGTTGTCTTCGCTTCCTTCCACCATGGCTCGCAGAAAGTGACCATCTCGTTAGCAGGTTCAGCTAGATCCCAACTTAGCGTCATACTTATCACATCGTGATGTATTGCAGGGTTCAGACTCGGTTCAAATTATTTCCAAAAGCAGCTCCAAAGTTTTCAATGTACTGTTTGACGTACGTCTAAGCTTGGTTGCTGCAGACCAATATAATCTCATGAATTCTCATTGCTTCTAGAAAGTTCTTAAACGATTGACCTGTCGTTTGCCTGAGTTGGGGCTGGATCTGCAACTAGAACCATTGAAGGCTACACATAGACACCTCTTTATCGGTCGATGATCGATCTTCCTTTATGATTAGTCTGCACTACCACTCGGGGTTGCAACGTCTGCATCGGCCCTATGCTCCAAACCACTCTTGTTCTCCTGTGTGTGGCTATAGACTATCTAGCGCCAAATAAACATGACATACCATTGTACAGTTTCACCTGTAGGTAAAGATCTACTGCATAACAGACGAAACCTCTCAAATGTCATCACAGTGAAGCGCTTTTGGTTAAAGCGAACTGGAACATAAATTATACACTGCTAGGCAGCGGGAACAGCAACTGTGCACGCATGCAAAACTTTGTCCAGCAGGAGTCGGCGTACCTACATGAAGTGACTGCTTTTTCTCGGGTTTTAAGCACAACGACCCAGGTTAATAACGTTTCTTGGCCAATCTCAACACGTGCAATAGAGAGGGTGATGCCCCTCTAGGTTGTAAAGCCTGTGACACTGGTGGAAATCATAATTTCCTGTCAATATAGCCGGCCTGCAGCATGAGCGGTCATGGGCATTTGAAAAGCTGCATATTTTTATGAGGTCTCAATCACTCAAAACCTGATCGTGGCGAATGCTAATCTTTGAAGAAATTGAAAACGACTGTTCCAAAAGACTGATTTATTTGTGCAGATCCGAGCAAATTTGTGGCCATCATATATGAACTTCACAAATGTGCTACATGTTGGTAGAATTATCCAACCATTTTCTGTTGAGTTGCTGAGATCTGGTCCACGCGAACCTCAAAGTCAGGTAGCATTGGTCTGAGAAAATTTTGGAGTGGGTCATAGGTGTCAATCTAAATCCCAGTGCTTCAGACATGGAGACCTAGAGTTCAACTAGGGCTACCAAAAGGACTAGAGCTCTCACTATGGCGTAAGCTCTTATCTATGATTTGCCATAAAAACAATGTTCCCAATCACGGCCTACACAGTTTCTGTCGTTCTGTTTCCACTGTTGGGGCATTCTGGGTTCTACTTTGCAGAAAAAAGATGAACTTCTATGAGCTCGTGAATGCCTCCATATACTTTTGACACTGTTTAGACAAGGGTTTGGAAGTGGGAACTAGATATGAGTTTTTTTGGGGCAAACATAGTTTGGGTGATCACTGTTAAATGCGCTGATCACAATAGCCATGGCAGCTGCTGTCCCTCCCACCATAGCCAGGGCAACCTTCCACACCAACCATGGGACCTTTCCATTTTTATTTATTTTTTAAAAAATTCACTACTGGGAGGTCAAACCAAAGTGATGAAATAGAGGGCCATGGTTTTAACAACCATAGATGCTCCTAGGGTTCGGAAAAAAAAGAAGTCCCATGACTTGAAGCAGATACAAGAATGAGCGGGAAAAATGATGAGGCCTACTTACGTTTCTGGGCAGTGTAGAGATAGGAATGGATGAAGGTACTTTACCAATTCCATTTGCCAGTTTCATTAATTATTGATTACATTTGGTCTCATCAAGTCACATGGACACACTTACTACAAATGAAAATTGGGGCCCAACTCCAAATCTACTTTAAGGCCTTTGATGGTTCAAGTGGTTTTAATGGGGAGCTTGACATGTCAATGGTAGGATTAAGGCTAAAGTTCATGAATGAATTTCATCATATTTTAGCGAAATGATACAGTTTCAAATGTCAAGCAAGGGCATTATGCAAAAGAAAAATTCCACAAACAAAAGTATTATGATGCCAGCCCAGAGCTGAACTTCTACAAAGGAAAAACCAGATGGAGGCTCTTCTTCAAATTAAACAAGCGGCTCTGCCATGAGAGGCTCTGTCCTGAAAATAGAGTATTACATTTAATGTTTTACTATGAACTCAAGTTATACTGGATGAAAGATCATTGGCTTTATGAAAGACCATGAAAATAGTTTTCTCACATTTGTGCTAAGAAATAAAAATTTCTAACCCTTTTAGAACTCATTGTGGATATTTAGAAATTGAAACCATAGTTTCATTTTCTCTCCTTTAACTATATAAATGAATATAAAATTGCAAATAATGATTAATCATATTGTTTAAGAAAATCCAAGTTTCTAAACTTGGATAATGTAGACAATTTTTAGCAATGTGCGTGAGGTATTTTGATGTTTGAAAATATAATTGAATGGATATAATTTAGATGGAAAGATTTTTATTCTTAGTCTCATTTTCATTTTTAAGTTTGAGAATTTGACAAATTTTATATTTGTTTTGTCACATTTTGGGTTTAGGTTTTCCATGAAAGATATTTTGTTATTTTGTTTGATGAGTGTATGTGTGGATAAAAAAATTGTCCACATTTTTGTTTGTCTTGTTATTGATATTTATGATTTTTTTTGCACATGGTACATGAAAAAAAATGTAAAAATAAAAATTCAAGCCACAAGGTGCCAACATTTTGGGAGTAATTAATTAGGTGGAAAATGCAACATTTACATGCATATAATCACAAACATTACACTTTAAATAAATGGAGACATTAATGTGATTTTGTTATACATTGGAAGTGTGTTTGGTAATTTGAATGCAATATACATCAATTTGTGAAAATCTGACCAATATGTTTCTATTACACCATATTTGCATTCATTTCCAAAAACATTTGCCCATATATGGTTTAATGGAAATCCAACTTGTGTGGTGCTATCATTAAATTGTGATTTTAATTGGAATTTATCCATGAAATCTAATAGTTCTTGTTTACTTTTTTGCTTGGTTATTGTCTTTTAGAATGCCAACATTAAAATCTCCCACATTGATGATTGGACAATGTTTGAATTATATTTTGAAGATTGTTTAGAAATGTAGAAATTGAACACAAAAGAACTCTATACACACATACAATATGTATTTCTTTTTGTGTATTAATATTAAAAATTGCTTCTATATATTTTGAACCATCACTAGTTATTGTATTCAAAGAATTTAAGTACATGTGTATGTCATATATCATTATTAACCCATGACCATCATGGATTGAAATATATGAATACTTTGATGAATTTATAAATTTGTGCACATTTGTTGATGGGGTTTTGGCATATTAAGGTGTACATTTTTTGGTGTCCCAAAGGCAAATTGGGG
>Ga0209611_10005324_pt1 | contig 21611 bp, 16 predicted proteins | sample S1TSphgellanicum_3_FD_187693 | JGI IMG/M metagenome (GOLD analysis project Ga0209611, IMG submission 187693) | Host-associated microbial communities from peat moss isolated from Minnesota, USA - S1T2_Fc - Sphagnum magellanicum MG (SPAdes) (version 2) | ecosystem: Host-associated > Plants > Peat...
GACTCCTGTACAATGAGTATTGAGCAAGACCCAAAAGATTACTTTTGGTTTCCTAACAAAGGGTTGATAATGGTGCTCTGATAGGGGGCCTAACCTTTCACGATCTGCTCTCATTTCTCCTTTCAATCGCTTCACAACAGCTTGGAAACGCAATTTCAATGATTCAATGGTTTTCCTTTTCTCATCCTCAAGTGCCTTACAAACACCATAATTAATGGCTGACATAACCATCAAGTGCACTGTTTGTTCATCCCTGTGTGTTGCCTCAATTCTTGTGTAGGCTTCTTGTACTGTTCTCAGCTCTGCCAGTGACTCCTCATACCGCTGTGCTCACCATTGCAAGCTTCTCAATCAGTTTCATAAAATTGAAGCAGGGCCAGAGGGTGCAGCTAAGATATTAAAAACATTATTCTACCTCCATCCTTTTTTTTATCAGGAAACTTTATCATGGCTAGAATAACAGTGCCTGCACAATATCATGCAGCTGATCAGGACACACCTGGTTTGCTGATGTAAGAAGGGCATGCATCTTTGAACTGTGTTCATCAAGTTGCCTGTATGCTGCATCTACTTCTGCCTTTGCACCAGCCTTCACATTTTCTAACTCCTTCTGCATACTGTCACCATTGTCCCTTATGTATCAAAACATTAGAAAAAAAAAGAGAATTGCAAACAGTCAGTCACACTTTCGTGATTTTATTGCATTGCAACAGAATTGGAGTCAAGTAATAGTCCAACAAAGATTCGCAATCCCCAATTGCAACTTGCACTGGAAACTGGTCATGCAGGAGATATTTGGGATCCCTAAACCCTAACCCCGAACAAAGTGGCAATAATGTAGTGAGCACTTGATGAAGAGAAACCTTTGCAACCATGAACTGAAACATTTAAGAATCCATTACCTTTGCATATCCTCCTCCATCTGAGTTAGCTTTAATTGCAAAGCAACCACATCTTCTCCATCACTAGTCTGCTAACACAAACAAGAGAAATCATCACTGTCTGTCGAATTGTGTGTTACCAATAGACTCCACAAGTAATTACTGTAAGCTACACCAGAGATCGAAGGTAAGGAATGCTGTCAACATTGTTGAGAGAAGGGTTTAGGGTTTAAAACAGAAGCTACGATCTGGAGGAGGATAGACAGACGACCGACCTTTGGTTTCTCGAAAGAATCCCGTGGTGTCTCATAGTGCTCATGACTTTCTAATTCTGTAATCAGTTCCTGGATCCTTGTCTCTGCAGCAGCTGCCCTCTCCTGTGCAGCAGCCGCACGCTCCTCCGCCTCATCTGCAGCTTGCATGAATACTTCCCGGTCGTTGTAGTACAAATTACACTCACTTTCCAGTCGTGCACACTCCTGAGTCAGTAATGCGCATTCTTGCGTCACCGCCTTGCAATGATCCGCCAATTTCTGCCAATCTGCGATCTGCCGCTTCAAAGCTTGCGCATTCAAGCATGCCTCTTGCTGCCATCCAACACGAGTAGTGCTGCATGCTGAGCCAGAAACGTACGAATCTTGTTCCAGAGAAAGCTTTAAATGACATAATGGAATTATCGCGCAGAAGAGAACCTAATCTCCACTTGCGATAATGAAGAAGAGATCATTATACCTTCGCTTTGGCGCACTTGCAGTCTGCCTCTTCGAGGCGAGAGTGCAGCTCATGCACTTGCAGCTGCAACTGTCTCCGGTGATCCTCGGCCTCGGAGAGCTTTGAATCTAGATGCTGGCGACAAGCACAGGGCTCCAGCAGATGCGCGATGGATTTTTGCACATATGTATCCAGCTCTAGCGGCAGCGCAAATGTCCCACTCCCTGTATCTCCATCCATCTTTTTCTATCTACAATTTTTCTTAGCTTTACTTTCTTTCTTGTGCTTCTATTTCCTTCGCGAGAATTTTCCAGATCCTTGACCTGCCAATGCAAAGGCGCGAGAAAACCACTCCAAATGCACTTCCAAGTTTGTTTTTCAGCTGCGATGCTCTAGACGTCATTCGAATACCAGCATTCTTAACTCCAACCACAAAGCTTTTCCTCGTTTACACAATGCCGTATATCAGGATCTCGCGCTCAAAATCCCGTGAATAAAGAATTCTTTATCGATAAAAAAATTGATCGAAAGCTCTTGAGTGAAGAACCTGCTCCTATGAGCCAAATCCGACTCCTCCAAACCTGGTTCCGATTGCTGCGAATACTGCAAGCCCTTAATGTGAAAGAGTCATTGGAGATTTGAGCAGCAATTCGAAGAAAGCAGATTCAACTAACTTCCGGCTCTCAATTAGTTTCTCTCGCTACAAAGAAATTCTCACTGCACACTTCTAGGTCAAGATTAGTTTGATCCAAGCTGAGCTGAGCTGAGCTGAGCTGAGCTCTCTCTCTCTCTCTCTCTCTCTCTCTCACACACACACACACACACACACACACACAAAAGGAAACAATAAAAGAAATCAACCGTCTCAAAATATCCAAAACAGAATCCTTCTTTCTCTTGGACAAGAAAGTTACAACTTCTTCCTCTTCGGAAGAAACTCGTGGAAGCAAAAGTTAAGATGCTCTAAAAGAGGGAGAAGAAGAGGCGATGGCGATGAAGAAGAGAAACCGAGAAAGGACCAGAGAGAAACGAAGAAAGATACACAAAAAGGGAAGGAAAGGAAAGGAAAGGAAAAGGAAGGAGAATCAGACCGTGTTTTGCAACGGTCACTGCGGGCAGCAAAAGTTACCGTTACAGTTAATGGAGGAGCCAGAGATGGGGCAGCAGAGTCTTTTGATTTTATTATATTATTATATATTTCCCATTTTTCGAAAATAGGCACCTATTGGCAGCAGAGCGTTTTTTTAAAAATTATATTATTATTATTAAATTATTAAATTATTAATATTTTAGTGATATAGGCACTGGCAAGAGGACCTAGACAAATTTGGTATCAGACAGAGTCCTTGGGACATAGTGCCAAGGGGTCCCGTCCATGGAAACTTACTCAACATAATGCACAAGGCAAACCTTATTCCAGTGACAATGTTTCATCGGAACTGGTTTATGTAGGATGGGTATTTTGGTGATCGTCACAAAAATGACAATTTCAGAATCATTTTGGATTATAATTCATCATAGATCAACTTTCAATTTAATTTTTTTTTATTATATATATTTTTCATTTTTCGATGTTTTCATCTATTTGTATTTTTTTATTTAAAAAAATTCAATTAAAAAAAAAGAAAGAATTCATCCATTTGTATCTTGTTGTGAACTTATCTAATGAATCGGAATTTTGTTAGCATTTTGACTTACCAAATCAAGAATGTCAAAAAATATATATTAATGAAACAAAATGCACACAATGAAATTTATAAAATTTTATCTTTTGAAAAAATAAAATTGATTACAAAAAAATTATTATGTTTAAAAATAATAATTTAATTGTCGTTGCTGGTAGTGCGAAGCAATGTGAAGCCCAAATAAACTTAAATCATGAGACAGTTGAGGTTGGAGGGATCTTACAACTACTATTTAGGTGCCTATAGGTGTAAGGTCCTTCTCACTCCACCAAAAGTAGGCATAAGACCTGTTGTTTTTTCTAGGAGCCCATAAGCACAAATACACTAAGGAAAATTTTGCATGTGCTTTTCATTTAAGGTGCCCTTCAAAACATACTTCTATGGTAATATAACTCCTATATTTGGCTACCTATATATGGGATGAGTGTAAATATGTAAATTTTTATACTAATTAATATGGTGAATTTTGATAACTGATAATTAAGATAAATATACATAATTTAAATGAAAAATATATATTTGACTACATTTTCAAATGCATTATCCTTTTATACATATTTTCAAGAATTTTTGTGAGCATCATTGATTTTCCAAATGGTTTTACAATTTTACATGGAAACTAATAGAAAATAAATTGTTTTGAGCTGATGTCATTTTTATAGAAATGAGAATGACCTCCTTTTGGCCAATTGAGGAAGAAGGATAAGTTGTGAGGCCTATGAAGTATATAGGGTAAGGCCCTAAGGTGGGGCAATTCCCAAATGAACCCAAGTCCAAGGTCCCACATTTTCAAAATGTCCCCCACATGTGAACCTCACAACTTGTAATGCATCATGCTAAAATGGAATCATAAGCCTTAAAATACCATGAACACCTATGCAAATATTTCTAGTGTATTTGCAAGTAATGTTTTAAAGGTGCATTCACACTTGGTGTTAGGGACTCTAGTGTTGAATCCCCTATCACCACCATGCTAGTCATTTAGGACTTAAACCTATTTACCATGAAGATTTTATGTTAAGCTAACATTCAGTTAACGTTCAGCTATCACCCATTTAACATTGGGTGCCTCCTAGGATGCCACTTAGATTTTCATTTAACACTAACTTAACATCAAGTGTGAATGCACCATTACCCTTATGGGTACCCCTATGTGTGTTGGTTCATCTTGCCTAGAGATGGATATGTAGATCCTATCTACTTACTTATGTACTTACATAGGTAGGTTTAAAGTCTAGGTGGGAAGGTAGTTATATTTTTACTTAGTTCAACCTACATATTTAAATATTAATTTAAATTTATTTTGGATAAATTTAATTAATATGTCACATGACACATTTTTATTGCATCACATGTCACAATTTAAAATCATCTAAGCATTAAAACTAAACATTTTAAATTATTTCAAAATTATAATAATACTTGAAATCATTCAAAGTTGGAACATGTGAGAACACATCATTTCTTTCCATTGTTCACCAAAAAAGTCACACCTTAATTGCAAACAACAATATGTATATAGTTAGCCAAAATAAAGGTGTATTTTGTTAATTATTTTTTCATTCAAAATTCCTTGTCATTTGCAAGTAATACATGAAACTTGTTCAATGCAACTATTAAAGTTTTAATCACAAATGTTGCTTACAATTAAAAATTAGTTGTAAGGACAAATTGCAAAATGGCCAATTCTTTCTAGTGGATATGGGCTAAACTAGCAAAGGTTAAACAACATAGAAGGAGTAGAAAATTGTAAATAAAAAACACAAGTAGTCCTAGTAGATCAACAAAAACAAGGAAGGCATCTTATAGTAGTTAAAGAGGAGCCACAAGAGGTATATCAGCAAATTCCAAACACTAGACTAGCCAAAAAGGATTTACAAGTGCTTGAACATCAAAGATTAGATCCTACTGTTGTCAAATAAAAAGCGAAAAACCAAGATTCGAGGGTGGATGTAAAGGGACAACTAAGAAAGGTTACAATAGATTAATTTTACAACCAAAAGTTTAGGAGGTTTCTATATTACCATTGGGTGCAAAGTTTTGTAGTTCGTAGATAAAATATAAGTAGTCATAAAAGAGACATAATTCATCCAACTCCAAGAAATTGTAATTTGTTGTACATACTTATCACTTGCATAAAACTATTGACCAAAATTTAGTTTGGGATAATTTCAAGTAGTTCTATGCATTGATCACTTCTTCCCAACAACTAAAGACATATGCATTTCACACATACCTTGACTTTTCATAGTTTCTTGAAAGCTAGGAAAAATACAAAATATTCAAGTACATATTTCTTATAGGGCTAAAGCACACGCCCCAAATGTGTTAAAGGTTGGGGCTAGGGGGGACCTAGATCATGATGTTGAATTGTAGGAAGCAAAGTGGATTGGAGGATTAACCAAACCAAGATGAAGAAAATGTCACACCATTTTTTGGACAAGAACCAATAAGATTTTTTTTATAAAAGTTACAAAATGCAATCCTATGAACACACTAGAAGTAAATGGACCAACGAAACATTGGATGACGCCATGGATATAGTTGAAAATGGGACAACTTCATTGTGGAAGGGACTGGGCATTAGAACATACATTTATCTCATTGATTGATCACTTGTACCAAAAAGCAAGGTCTAGGAAACTTGGGTGAATGGGTGTGTTAATAGTAGAAGAAAATTAGGCTATGGTTATTTAGATTTTGGCTATGTAGGAAGTTGGGCTCTCAATTAGCCTACAATAATTAAAGATTAAAAGGGCAAAACTCATTCAAACAAGCTCGACACCTTTTCAAGAAGATGTATTAGGGACCTCTTGGTAGTATTAGTTCAAGCAAAGACATCTTGTGCTCAACATTCATCAAGCTAAAGGATTGGATATTAGCCAAACATAAGGATTGACAATATTAATCCATGTAGGATTACATTGAACTAGATAAAATAGCCTTTGCAAAATGGGTAGACAAAGCCTTAAACCAAACACTTACAAAAAAAAATTATATTAAGGTTCAAAGGTACAAGGATTTGACCATTTAAACGTAAGGCCATGGATGAGAAAACTAGCCCTAATACCTTATAGACATTGGTGAATTAGATTAGGGAAGAAAAAGGTGATGATTACCATTCAAATCAGGAGGATGGTGAGATGCAATGGATAGAACATGCAACTATAAATAAGCTCAACAATAAAAATTACAACTCATGATTCCACAATTAATGGTCTATCTCAAAATCAAACTAAGTGTTTATGTCTAGGATTCTTACAATCATTAACCATGTATATGAAAACTTGGTTGAGAAGTTAGAAAGGAAGAAACATATTTCATTGTAATTTCAAAGAAGGTATGTGAACTCACCTTCTTGGATATATGGGTGTGAACCTTGGTTCAACAATATAGGTGCAAAAACATGACAAACAACCAACCATGGTTCAAATGTAAGTGAAAAAGAAAGTTACAACATGCTTGCAACAACTTTAAACACAAAACTGAAGTTAGAAGAATGGGGGGGGGGGAGTTCAATGAAATAGAACATGAGGATAAAGAGTAACAGGGGGTTGGGTTGAAAATGAATACAAGATCGAGAACGGTAGCTGTTGAAAATTAACAAGACGATTAAAAATAATAACAATTGTTGAGGATGACCAAAATGATTAAGAGGAGGAGCAACAACTGATAAGGATGAACATGAGGATCAAGAGGAGTAACAACAACTGTTGAAGATGAACAAAAAGATCAAGAGGACTAATAACAATTGTTGAAGATGAACAAAAGAATCAAAAGGAGGAACAACAATTGTTTAGGATGAACAAAAAGACCAAGAGGAAGAATAACAAGAACATCATGAGGGTCACTAGTTGAAAAGTAATAAAAGGTTCGAACTAGAGAAAACCGAGTTCCCTTAAAGACCAAGAAGTATAATAATTAAGGAACCCATGTTGAGGATGTTCAAGAACATTAAAAGGAACACCTTGTGAGGTTCAAACTAAAAGAGAATGCATAAGAGTAACAATAATTGTTGTTGATGAACACTTTTTAAAAAGCTTGTTAAACTCTAAGAGGAACACCATGAAACCATGATCAATATAAAAAAAGACATCTTGATAAGCATGAACATTTGCACACATAAACAACTTGAAGTTAATTTAAATCTTCAAAAGAGTTGGGAAGATGCACCTAATTGTACCTTCAAGAAAACACATGCATTGAACATGTTCCAAGAACACCAAAAAATGGTCCATGAGCAAATGTTGCAAAAACTTCACAAGAAAAAGCCACAATAGTTTTATGAAAAAGAATCTAAGTGGGAGTTCGATCCCTAGCAAACAATAATGGAGGGGGGGGGAGGATAGGGAATGGGGGGAGGGGGTTTAAGGATCTAAAGTGACATTATGTTGGAGAATGTTTGAACGTTAAGGTTTAGCAAACCTTTAAGGTTTGATCACCAAACAAAATTTTGTCTTCTTTAATGGTTTTGATTTCAATCATTGAATAAATGTGTTCAATTTTGCCAAGGATAATGATTAGTTTGAGTTTGAAATTGTTTGGTGATAGCATGGATTTGTGGCATGTGGCAATTTTAGTGTGTGCATTGATAAGCTACGCATTGCTTGAAAATAAGTTGGAAAAATTTTACTTTTTTTTAAAGCAATGAGGCTGAAAACTTTCAAAAGTCATATCTTTTGCGTCCATAGACCAAATCTAACAGTTTAAAAGGTAATAAGTGCACCCAAGCTCTTCTATAATCCATCTTTAGACAACAAAGGCAATTGAGGTCTATTGAGATCAAAACATTTGTCTGATTTTTTTAATGTACTATGATTGGTGCCTTCACCCTAGTTGGGGGCTAAGTTGAATGCATTTATATGAAGGATCTTGTTTCTTTGATGAAAAATACTTACAATTTAAGACTTGGTCAACATGTTAAATTAGCTGCACTTATTAAAACAATTAGAGTTGTTTGCTTAGAATTGTTTAAAATAGGACTCAAATATGCATTGATTGACCACAAAGCAAGTAGATGGTATTTGCATTGATCACGCAATTAATGGCAATATGCATCAATGATGATGCCCAACCATTCATGACGCACTCCCAAGCCCCTTGTTGAACCCACTTGAGGGTCCAACTATGTAGAATTGCGGAAAGTTGGGACTTGAGGGTCGTTCCCAACTTCCAGCACTAATAGGGGGTAGAGGGGCGTGCTAGAAGTCCCAAAATTAGACTAGGAAGAGGGACTAGATTATTAAGCTTGAATCTGCATCCAAAACCAACCACAAGAGGGTTAGTTAGCATTCGGGAACACCCTTGGGTGTTGGGACAAACCACGGGCACTTTGACACACAAGACTCACCACGGCCCGGACTCGGGGGAAGCCACCACCTTCCCCCATATAGTATTCTCTGTAACTCTCCGCCAAGGCTACATCCAAATGGCTCTTTTTCCCGGGACTCTCAAGTTGAAGTCCTGAAACTGTCCCGAATTGGAGTCCCGGAACTTTGAGAGTTCATATCTCCCAACTACAGAGTCCAATTGCAACGAGGTCTAAACCAAAGTTGTAGCTCTCTTCGAGAGCTTTCCAACGTCGTGTCGCACTCTAGAATCGAACATCGGGAAGAGGTCGATTCTCGACTTTTAGTGATCGGGAGTTAAACTGCCAGTTTGACTCCCGACCCTTCTTTTGCCCATAACTTGGGCTGCAGATGTCCAAATGGCTCATGCGAAGCCATTTTGGACATTTACACTTCGAGATCTTTCCAATGACATAAAGAGCGCACCAATGCAAGGAGATTTGACCCTTCAAATCGTCTTCTGAATTTTCGGGAGTCTCGGAGGACTCCAAGTCTTCCACTTTTGGGAGTGGGAGTTGCATTCTCCGGCTTTGCCCAAAGTGGGGTTGCGACAATTCATTACAAATGATTTTGGAGATTTAAGATAGTTTGGCAATTTTTGATGGAAAGTGAGAAGGTGAAATTGTGAACCTTATGATGATACATATGCTTGGGTGCTTAACATAAAAAAAGAAATCAAAATCGCAACTAGAAACACTTGTAAATCCATCGTGCATCACACAACAATTCCTTACATCCACCTATTTGTATAAAAATTAAGCAATAGGGAGCTCCATTGGATGTGGGTGGTCGAAATAAACTTCATAATTCATAACATGAGCACAAGCTTCATGGAGGTTTTCACCCATAGTTTACACAATGGCAAGCCCTCTACAAGCCATATTCACACTAGCAAATATCACACCTCCATGCTCCACCAAGACCTTACGTAGATTCGTTGAACCGTTTGAGAGCATGATGTATGTGTTTAAGACAAATCAAATCGAACATTTGTTGGAGGCTTAACCTTAGCACAAGCAAGACAATAGTCAAAGTCACAACATTCCTTGATCAAAGGATGAAATGCTTGCCCACCATCAATTTTTGTGTAACTATTGCATTGTAATTTTCCATTGGGGTGTGGCACTATAGCCTTAAGAATGAGAACATGCACATGTTAAGCCATGCAAAAGCAAAGGTGTAAGTGCTGATCTTGTTGCTGAATTTATGGCTATTGTTGGAAACCCTTGGCAATCACTTGAACTCAAAACTACATAGCTCTAGATAAAAACAATTTGCTTTCCTTTAAATTTTGAGAGTTAAAAAAATGACTTATTTCTAAAGCATTGGAAGAAATTTCCTATCGTATGCATCCTCAAAATTAATTTAGAAGGCATCTCACGCTTGGACCAAAGTTAATATACATTGCAAGGAATCCCACTACCATTTGCTACTCAAAAGAGGAACAAAGGATATTTAAAGCAAGTGCAAGTAGACCAAACTATGGTAGCATGCTCTCCAAGAATAAGTAAAGAAAATAAAATAAAAAATTGATCAAAATTTGTGATAAAACAATTGGTTTTTTTTGCCATTAGTGTCACCCTTTGACAATTTTTTTTCCCAAAAAAAGAGACTAGTTACTATAAGTCCACCCATGCATAAGGTGCCTTCCACTCCATCCCCTAGTGATCTATTTAGAGCATAAGGCTCCCCCCTTAAGGGTGTTATGGTTGTAAGCTCCCTATATCCAAGCTTATAGCCATAATACCCAAAATGGGGAGCGTTATCCTTCATGAAAACCTCTTGAAACTAGTATAAATAGTAACATCCCTTTGTAAAGGGGTCTTACATGTGTTTAATACCCCCAAGGAAGGGCCTTATGTGTGCAATGCATCACATAGGAAGTGCCCCAAACTTGGCAAAATTTTGCCCCAAAATAGCCTATAGAACAAAGGCAAAACAGGAAGAGATCTTTACATATGTTTAAGTTCATCATAATGTTAACCCAGTGCTTTACTATGGGTGAGGTTCATGAGTGGGGAACGTTACCAAATTCATGGCTGAAGGCACGTAGGCCAGCCTTTCTCTTAAGAAGAAGAAGGAGGCAGTGCATACAATGATGTCCGTAATGTGAAAAATTGGCAATATAGCCAGTTAGCACTACAATTTTAACCCCTTCTTTTACCTTAAAAGGTGATTTTGAGAATTTAGTAAATTATAAATTATTTAATATTATCTGACCCTAAGGCTTTATTGTAGTAGGTTAAGGGTTTTGGATTTGGGTTAAGGTAGTAGATTAAGATTTAAGGTTTTGGATTTAAGTTTAGGTTTTAAGTTTACATTAATGTTTTAGAGGTTTTATGTTTTCTTCCTCATTAAAAAACAGGGGGCATGTCACACTTAAACCTTGCCGTTTACATTAAAAAGTATCTTAAGGCAAAAGAAGACTTATGGAAACTCAAATATTTCACCCTACCAAAATATAATCTTTCAAAAATCCTCTAAAAGAAACCAAAATCCTTCAAGATATTATAACTTCTATAACTAATCTCAAGTTTCAACACTCAAACCAAAATATCATCTTTCAAAAATCCTCATATAAAAATAGACCTATTACTTTGGGGCCAAAATCCCTTAAGCTATTGTGTTTAGATTTGTGGGGAGCAAAGGGAGCTGGAGACCCTCCTCTCTCAATGTTGAGAACATTTTATAGACAAAGGGTGTTAGTGGCGTTACGGTGTGTGCAGATGATCTCCATTTTGAAACGTGCTGATACAGTAGATGAGGGTTCTTATAGGCTAGGCATCCTTTCAGGAGGTCCTCCCCTTTCCTTATTTGATATGCTTCTGGCAACAAGAGGGGTTTTAAGAACTTGATGTTCCTTTTGGAGTTCACCTTCTTCGGTGGTTCTTTCCTTATTTGATATGCTTCTCGCAACAAGAGGGGTTTCAAGAACTTGATGTTCCCTTTGTGGTTCACCTTCTTAGGTGGTTCTTTTGTCTTCTTGAACATGAGTCCTTCCATTTTGTTCTTTGTACTCCCCCATCTTTTGTTTGGGTGCTTTGATTTATTTATGATTGGCAGGATTTCATCAATTTGTCTCTACTCTCCACAAAGCTTAAGCTGATCCTCACAGGCAGTGTTTAGTTAAAGAATTTTTGTTTGTAACCAAAGTGGCTATCATCCATACGAAGATTAAGAAAAAATGGGCAATCATCTCTGGTAAGGTTTACCCAAATCTGGCTATAAACCAAACACAAAATACAAATCATTAATCATCTTTTTATATTTTGGCTAAAAATTTAAAAAAACCAAGTACAGAAATCTGGCGATTTTCACTACTTTTTTTTTTCTTTTTTCTCTCACTTCTGGCAAATGGAAAGCTCAAAAACCACTTGATTTTTGAAATTTGAAATTCGCTTTTTGGCAAAATTTCACCACTAAGAAAAGAGGCATTTCAGGCATGTCCCCATGAATGTCCCTTAGAGCAGCATCTCCACCCCACATTTGGCAAAAACCCATTGTCATTAAATCTTGCAGGAGGGATAGTGCAAATCCTGCTGCTCTCTCTCTCTCTCTCTCTCGTATTGATGGTCCATTTTGCAGTGGTCATTTTAACCCCTTTAGAAGCTTTGTTTTTTCTACTATGGATTTGGACAGTGACTATTACTCGTCCAGATGTAAAGACATAAATGGTCTTTTGAGTGTTTAAAAGGGTCTTGAATGACGTTTGTGGGTGGGGACAGTGATCATTAAACGGTATTCTATTCTAAATGAAAGGAGTTGTTTGCTGGTGCAGGGTGGAGATGCTCTTACCCAGCCAGAGTGAACATGCACCCACCACCAGTGCACCATTCACTGTAATGTCCATTACAACTCAGTCAGGTTGGACCTCAAGTGGGTTAATGTCTGGTTTCACCTGGGTAACCCTTTCTGTAAGAAGTAGATCCTATATATAGATATAAATAAATAGGTAGGTAGGAAGATAAGTGATTACTGGTTAAGTATGTAGATGGGTTATAGTTTATATGTTTGTACTACCTACCTACTAACAACCCATTAAAATCTTGCTTGTAGATTATTAGTAGGTGGGTAGTAAATTAAAAAGTAATTGAGCATGGATGAACAATAATTATGGATGAAAAATAAAAATACCATCCATCCTTCGTGGTGCACTGATAGGCCCAGTTTAGTCTGGCTGGCCTTGCCCATCATTAACCAGGAAGTGAAGAGTATCATAAGCTTAAAAGATAAGTAGGTGTGAGAGGCACCTTACACCTATAAGACGCCTCCTACATCTTCTAAGAGGTAGATGTAAGTGCCTCCTTTTTGGAGGAGATATTGTTAATTTGAATGAAGTGTCTTTCAGATAAAATAAGAAATTCTTCCAAGTGCTTTACGTGTAGGGTAAAGGCCTTAGGATGGGGAGATTATTAGAATAAGGGTCCTCAATGGTAGGGGGTAAAGGCCTTAGGATGAGAAGATTATTTGAATAAGGGTCCTCAAGGGTAGGGGGTAAAGGCCTTAGGATGAGAAGATTAGGATGAGCCCCAGAAAAAGGATTCCTTCCCCCAAAGTAATGTATTTTAAATTTTAGGAATCTTACAAAAGCTTACGTAAAGACCCACTTTAGACAAGGGTCCAGGGTTCAATTTCTTAGAAACCAATTTGGACTGATTTGAAGCAAATTGAATCCACGAGTTGGATTGTACCTTGGTCCCTAGCCTGATTCTTGGTTCTCCAAATCAGGAGCTCTCCTTTTAGGACCGTTTTTTGTTCCGAACCGATTGATTTTCCCTCCAAAACAGGTGCCATGTAGGTTTCGCCTCAATTTGCCACTTTTTGGTCTTGGACCCTCGTCTAAAGGCATCGGGACCAATTTAAAGCGTTTGACCAATAAGATTGCTTGAATTCATTGGTCCCTGGACCTTGGACCCTCATCTAAAGTCGCCTTAAGATTCTTAAATTTGAATCATTAAGTTCTTGGGTGAAAGCACGCTACAAGGAGGTTGCTGTAGGTAAAAAAATGTTTTTTAAAAAAAGTATATTTTGAGGGTAGTTTTTTTTAATTTCATCTAGCATTTTGATAAACATATAAAATGGATTTTGATTTAAAGGCCTTCAACATAATTCTTCTCATTTTTCAAATGAAAGTAATTTTTCAACAAAATATTTTTTTTCAACATACTTATGCTTATGTTCATTTGAATGAAAAACTTGTCCAAATGGTTTTTGTGAAATCACATGAGTTAAACTTTTCAAGTGTAATTGAAATGGTATAATCAATTTATATTCAATATATGATTAAGTATTTGATCAAGTTTTACAATTATTATAATTATTTTAAAAGTATATTTGCACTTTGCAATATATTATGATAACATATAAATTTTCACAAATATATTCTTTAATCATTTAATATTAATCAAAAAATGTAGTTTCTTTTGACAATTGCATTATTTAGCTATTGAATTACTTTATTTTGAGTATAATTCATGAAAACATCTTTTAATATTGGCTTGGTGAAAGTTGAAAATTGCACAATTTCGAAAAACAATATTTATGACTACATTTTTTGGCCATTGTAGTGTGGTTTCACCCGTTCTTGTGGGAGAGGTGCATTGATTTTAAAAAATAAAAATTTAAAATTTGATTATTTCTAGCAAATGGCTTATTCCCAATGATCTCACCATGTTTGAAGGCAAAGGGAAAAGGCTTTTTCAGCCCAATGCACATTTAAGTGTCTAAATGGATGTTCATTTTGCAAATGGAAAGGACTAAAAGAGCTAGCACATGCCCATTTACATTTTACGAGGTACTTCTGATGCCTTGGGTGAACTAACACTCACATGGTAACATGGTAAAAAACATGTATTTTAATAGGTTGCTTCTAACCATGGTTAATATCTTACCCTAAGACACAATCAAGGTCTCTTTGTCTAATTAAAAATTTTCATGGGTTGAATATGGCCACAAAATGGCTTACTCAACAAGGTGAAGGTACTAGTGTGGGTGTTGGTTCATTGTGTTCGATAGCAAAAACAAAGCATAAAAAAGTTTGTGGATTGTGCAAGGAACGCCGCAAAATCCATCACTTGCACAAGTCAGCCACATTCATGAAATGGGCTTAATAAGAAGAAGTGAACTAGTGAGCCCCTTTTACATTATATTTGTTTTGTTTTCTTCTTGATAAAAATATTATTATATGGACACCTTGATAAGGTGAAAGGATTTCCTTTTAAAGTATTGTCATATTTATTCAAATTTCCTCTCTCTACATGTTACAAATGGGTTTTTAATAACTATAGAATTTACATTACATTTTTAACTAGGTGTTTTACATTACACTACACCTAGTTATTGTGCAAGGTTTAAGGTGTTTTAAATGGTAGAATTAGCAATATTATATGATTCTACTATTTCAATTGGTATCTGGCTACCAATTGATTATGTCATTTCCTACTACACATGGCAATCAACTGGCATTTCCTACTTACTTATGGTCCCTTTCCCCAAGAGGATGCATTCCACACCTGAAATAACTAACCTTATCAATTTGTCCCTAGGACCAGCCTTCCCTTAGTGCATGTTTAAGAAGCAAAATACAACTAGAATGGAACAAACTCACAACCCTACCTACAAAAAAAACAAGCAGATAAAACATACAACATTTTGGGCATTGGTTTTTTTTGGTGATTTGTTGGGTCCTCTTGTGTTGTTGATTAGTTGTTCTTATATTGTTGTATTGTCCTCTTGGATTATCACTAGGCTTTTCTTGGGTTGTTGTTCAACTCCTCTTATGTTGTTACTTACTTCCTTTTGTGTTATTGCTCAATTCTTCTAGTGTTTTTGGATGTTTTTGCATGGTTTCTTGGTTTTTCTCAAATTGTTATTTAATTCTTTTTGCATTGTTGTCCAATTTTTCTTGAGTTCGTACTCAATTCCTTTTGGGTCTTCTCGGGTTATTGTTAAGATCTTATTGTTGTTGTTCAAATGTTTTGTTGCTACTTGGCACCTTGAACATTGTTGTTTGGCTTCATGTTGTTTTAACTTATGTCCAAGCTCATGTACCTTTCTTACCTAGCATCCATGTGTGTTAATTCCTTTTGTGTTGTTGCTTGTTAGTTTGATATTTTCTCACCAATGTTGTGTATGTTTGGGAATGAGGAGCTTGGATCCACTTGATCAAGTTGTTTTCTCCATTCTTTAATGTATGACTTGCAAACTATCCTTCCTATAATTTTGTGTTTTTTGTTTAGATGTTAATGTTACATGTTTTATCTTTTCATTTACTTTGGTTAAACATTTGTTCATGTTTTTCAATTTTATTTTTTTGTGTTACCAATAACAAAGATGTTGATCATAACATTCTTAAATGGTGTGTTGTATTATTTATTACAACAATCCTATCTATGCATCTAATCCCAAAACTCAATCAATGAAAGGTTTAATTTCTTATTTCAAAACAAATGGTATAACCAATTTTCAACAAACATGTGAATGTAGACCATGCCATTATTGCAAAAAATTGAAAAGGAAATTAGTAGTCCATTGAAAAAAAAATCAAAGATAATTGGCAAAGAAAAGGCCTAATTTATTTGGTGAAAAAATTATAATTTTTCTTGTTGCAAAAGGGATGATATGTAATAAAAAATATTTCTACAAGATTTAGGCCTTTTAATTATCAAAAATCACTTGCAAACACAGTTTGTGAAAAGTATTCAAATGAAGTGTTTTAACCTTGTGTTTATGTCTTTGAATGGTATTTCTTTCAAGAAACTATTTTTCTCAATAGGTGTTGCTTAATTTGGTGGGAAAAAAAAAACAAAAGTATATTATGCCAAAATTAGTTGAATAATTTAACAAGTTTTGATTTATGGATGTTTGAAGGTGCACATGACATTTTTGCTTTTGTGATTAAAGGTTGATTGACAATCAAAGCATGTCATTGTTGGTTTGTTTGAGATGACATAAGTTATTGGTCAAACTTTAGCAATAAATTTAACAAAATTATTGAATGAATATAGGTTGAGGAAAAAAAATATTGCATATGTAAAAGATTTTAGATTTTTTATCTAAATTATTGTTTGAAAATATTGACATTGAATGTTAAACTTTGTCTATAGGTTAACCTTCAAAATGATTATGTAATAAGCTTTACAATTCTAGAATATGTTATTAACCTTTGTTACAATAATAATTTTTTATCAAAATTGATGGAAGGATGGCTCCTCTTACATGGCACATTTTTCAAATAATTCATGTGGGTTGTTTTTCTTTGGTTATGTGTGCTTGTGTTTTGAATCAATCCCAAGGTGATTGGTTGTTAAATGATGCATTATATTTTATAATAACAATGTGTTTAAAGATGAGGGAAGAAGTTGTAATCCCACCAACCATAGTCAATTTGATAGACACATATCATAAACATAAATGATTCAATTTAAATTCAACCTAATGGTTAAACCTAAAATATATATTTAATGGCTAAATCTAACTAATGAAATATAATGGCCAAATTTAATATTAAAATATAATGATAAATTTGGCTAAAATGATTGGCTAAAATTAATCAAACTTAACAAGTAAACCTTATTGTTAAATGGGTTATAAAAAGATGATTTGAAATGTAAGTAGGTAACCATGTGGGCAGTTGGGTAGGTGAAAATGTATAGGTTGATAAGTAGATGGGTTGATTTTTTTTACTCAGCCAATAGTTATTTTGATTAAGCTTGTTTAGTTGACCCTTTTGTAATTGGACCTATTGATTAAAACATAATTTTTTTGATTGAAGTGGTTTTTCTAGGTTGAATTCGATTAGGTGGTTATTTGACATATGGTCAAATCAGTCATCATAGTCAAATTTATTAATCAAAACATACCCATGTCATTTAGTATTTTGACCTTTAGTCAAAACATACATGTTATTTAGTCAAAAACAACCTTTCAACCAATGTGCATAGTTTGAAAATTTTGAAATTTTACTAGTGAAAACATTTTAATTTTTTTTGGTTGTTGTTGTTAATTTGACCCAAAAGTTGTTTTGCAATCTAGGGCCATTTGCATTCATGTAGAGCTAATGTAATTTCAACTTCTTTACCTTCTCACACCATAAGCTCACTTCGCATTGGAATGCATTGAAGTACTTTTGTCCTTGAAATAACATGTCCCTTTCCCCCTTCCTTCCTTTCTCTAAGGTATTTGTGGGATTAAGAGTGGCTCTTTTGCCTCTTGGAGTTATGAAGGGTAACCATTAGCTTGGGACCTTGAAAGGCAAAGAGATGTTGATAAAAAATGAAGACTTCTAGTTATTTAGAAAAGGGTTTGTGGAAAACCTATAGTGAGATCCAAGGAAGTGGGATTGGGAATGATTTCATGCAAGGTTTTTCTATCTTCTTTAGATATTTTGCAAGGCAAATTTGAAAGATGTCAACAATGACTTACTACTTGGATGAAGAAATTATGCACAGGATTATACACAAAGTGGTTTTTTTGAAAATCATGTGGAGCAGATAACCAGATGCCTGTGGCATAACTCTCATCCACGTCATTGCATCATGGATTGTGAAGGTCTACAATTTGCATGGAACACATTCAAGCTTGTTCAATGATATAATAGATTAGGATTTCATGTGGGTTGACATTATCCTTGAAGATGTTATTGAGGACTTAGATGGTAGTAATATTGATTGTAGCTCATTTACATTTGATAGGGCAGCCAATTGATATTCTTCATATCTTGTCAGTTTTCTTTCTATGGTTTGAGAGGTGCACTCTTAGATTTGATGACCATTACTTTAGATTTGGTGTTCTCAGCTCTGCATGGACTGCCACTATACAAATAGGTATGGCCACATGGCATGCATTACAATATGATAGAGATCATAGGCACACTGGGTCCTATAGACAGTAATAATAATCCACAAGTGTGATGAAAGAGGAAGGAGCAAGCACCTGCTTGCTATCAAAAGAAAACCAGGTGTTATGGATCTAGCATCTGTATGCTGAAGGGGGAGGGGGTGGGGCAGCTCTTCCAGGAATACATTGGCTTACATTGCCATTTTCTTGATAGTCACTGTAATTGCTGTTTTGCCATGGTTGCCCATTCCTGGATGGAGAAGCGAATCTAGCAGATGGTTGCGAGGAGCTAGAGTGGTAGTTGTTTGATGAGGATTGATCTGTGGCAGCTGCCTCCTCAAAGGCAATGTACCAGTCTTCTGTTCCAGCAGGTCCTGTTCTGGGTCCTCCTAGTGAAAAAAACATGTTGGCACTACCTTCATTACCAGATTTTCATTAAATGTTAGTAAAGTTACTGTACAAATCCCAATGTCATAACTGTGTTGCAAGGGTTGCAAATTTATAGAGAATTCTGCAGAGTTTTCTGACCAAGCCATTCATGTCAAGAGTGCACAATGTCTGTAACTTATGGTGATGCCCTTTCAACTGGCAAGCAACTCTTAGAGATGGGCTTTCTACAAGGGCTTCAGTTGAAACTATCAGAACCCAATTGAGTGAGCTTTACAATATGTTGAGATAAGATGCAAAAAGTTCGAAGATCTGAAATCTCACCAGAGTCACCATGTCCAGGAGCTGTGGATGCACAATCTTCCTGCATACTGAGCTGCTGGGTAAGCTTTCTCAAATCTGCAGCTGGCTTCTGACACCACTCATGATGCCTCTTCAGATCTAAATCCTCCTACAAGGGTTCTTCAATCCTTCTGTAGAATGGGCACTGTACCCCAACCCCAAGCTCCAACATTCAGCAGGCACAAACAAGAGCAAAAAAATGCAATTAGAATTTCACCAAAAAAACAAGAAAGTGGATCATATGTGTTTTCCAACTCCTTGACACCTCTAAGTTGCATGGAATCAAGCAACTGGAAGTGGGTTCAGAGCTTTATCAGTGGGATGAAGTAGCACAGTGGTGATATACTGGTACTCACTTTAGGAATGTTTGCAGCAAGGCTGTTTAGCCCAGCTTCAACATAGTCTTGCATGTCTTGAGCCAGAAGCCTTAGCTCTTCCTCTGGGTCCACTGGAGGGCTTGTGCAATAAGCCTACTATGCTTAGTCAGTGTACCTCAAGAGAATTACTGCTTGAGGTGAGTGGTCAGGTTCACACTTTTGCCCAGAAACTCCAAAAGAAGTGGAAAACGAAGACTCCATCACTATTTACAATGTTACTCAACATGAATAGAATCGAGAGATAACCCAAAAATAGGGTTATGAATACTTCAGACCTAACAAGCAAGCATGAAAAAGAGGAAACGCAACCCCAAAGAAAAGAAAAAACAAAATTAGAAAACAGGATGAAAACTGAGGAGTGGTTTGAATGACAGCGGCAGTCATATGCATTTCCAGGGATTTTCAACAAAAACATGTATGGAAATGACAAATACCCACCTAGCATATCATCCCCACTGGCTTCATCAGTTCCAACAGTAGTAGCCGCATCAAAGAGCCACCACAAGTCCATTCAGTCCATGCATCCCTTCCATTCTATTGTGCAACCTGGGATGGGATCGTGGAAAATTGGACGTAGAGGTGGTGAATGTGAATTGGGAGCATGTGGTGGAAGAACTTGCAAGCAAGCGCACTTTCTGATTCTCTAAATTTTATGGCAGAGTTTTTTGAGAAGGTCAGCACTTAAATAGGTAGGTAAATAGGCACCTTCTCAGCTCGCATCTCCCAGAAAAAAACAACTGATTGAAGAAGAAGTTCTGAATTTTGATCAAGTATCCTTGTGTTGGGGAAATCGTTAAATCTTAAACCCTAAACTCAAACTCTCTGTTTCAATGTCAAATGGGTCGTCTTGCTAGAAATCACATCTTTGATCCTCGATTCAGCTACATCCTTGAGCTGGAAACAGAAGATTCTTTCCCCCCATCCGGTTTCCCAGTCGACTAAAAAGCTTCATGAGGGAATTGTTGCTTTTCAGCTTCCTTCAACAAATGTCAAGAAATTCCAAATCTGAAGGAAGCTGCCAAAACATCTTCTACGCCAGGGATTATCTGAACAAAAAAAATGCACTGTGCTCATACAAGTTTCAGATTTCGATTCCTGCTGCAAATTACAATACCTATCAGATGATGCCCTGTAGTGATTAGGGTTTAGGTTTTAGGGTTTATTTTGACAAGCCACTAGTAGTTTCTCTTGGCGGTTGATCTCCGTAACTAGCGAGATGGTGATCTCCGTAGCGATGTCCACACGGAGCTGAAGAAAAACTGTGCGCGCTAGGAACACGGGGTTGCTGGCCAAATCAGCAACGCCGTGACAAGAAGTGAAATTCTCTGCTCGTGCAAAGCGTCGCTGGCCCAGAAGCAGCGTCGAGAGAAGAACCGATGCGACGAATCTCATAGAAATATGGCGATTTTTATTTTATTTTAAATAAAATTATGGCTTATTGAGTCAAGGGCAACATTTTTTCAAATGTGAGGGGCACAGGTTTTTTTGTAATTTTAATTTAATTTAATTTTTAAAAAATTCACATACCATAAGTACATGAGGGGTTTCCGCATAAATTAAATTATTTTTCATTTTGTCTAATTTTTGAAGTTATTATAATAATTAAGAATCTGCAAGTTTTCGACTTTCAGGTTTGAACTGCAAACCTTAAAGTTCAAAAACTTAAGATTGAGACTCCCATAAACATTTTTAAAAAAATGTGTTTATTGTTTTTTGTAACCATTACTTGTCAAAAAATTGAAAAATTAAAAATGAAAATATGTAGTGTCGAATGTAAAATTTTAAATTTAATTAATTATTCAAATATTTGTATTCAAGATTAAGTGCTAATGTATATGTGTTTTTACAATATCATAACAATGTGTTTAAAATTAAATGTTAATGTATATATATATTTTAAAATATTATAACAATGTGTTCAAAGTTAAGTGTTAATAAAATGTTGATATAATCATTGATTATTGATTTGAACCCAAATCAAGCATTCCTATTGGTGCAAAAGTTGAAATAAACCCCCAACTTGGGCTTTACACTATACTCAAG
>Ga0209611_10005328_pt1 | contig 21602 bp, 18 predicted proteins | sample S1TSphgellanicum_3_FD_187693 | JGI IMG/M metagenome (GOLD analysis project Ga0209611, IMG submission 187693) | Host-associated microbial communities from peat moss isolated from Minnesota, USA - S1T2_Fc - Sphagnum magellanicum MG (SPAdes) (version 2) | ecosystem: Host-associated > Plants > Peat...
CTAGAGACATGCAATGTTAGATTAGGGACTTTAACAATGTAAGTGTCAACATCATTAAATGACCTTCTTTTTTTTGGATTCAAAAGAAATGACCAAAAGACCCCCAAAAGACCTTTGTAACTTTTTAAGATTCCCACTTAAATACTTTTCTTACAAAATGTGTTAACACTTTGGGCATGTCATGAGAAATCATGCCAATTGAAAGGTAAAAACCTTTTTTTTCCCTTCCAAGTTGATCCATTCCCATTTCTTGTCTCCCTTCTTCCCCTTTTCTCTCCATTACTCTCCCATCATAAATCTCACCTCTTCCACCTCTATAACTAATCTTCACTCCTAATGATGTTCTAGTTTTCATACAATTGTTGCTTACAAGGCATTCTTAAATTCCATTGTTCTTCTATGAAGGTATTCATCCTCGCTCCTCTACTATGGTTCTTTGTGAGTGTTACTTGCATGATATTTATGAGCTTTGTTATTGTTGTGTAAATGCACTCATCCTTGTCTTATATTTTGATTCTTTTTAATTTTTGGTTGTAGGCTCTTCTTGAACTCCATTGTTGTTTTCTAAAAATGCGCATCATCATTCCTTTGTTGTGGTTCATTACCATTATCACTTTCAAGTTCTCAAGCTCAACTATTAATTTGCAAAAAAAATTATTGTCACTATTGTTTCAATTTGTTTGTGGTTGTTTTTTACAATACATTTTCAAATTTCACTATTGTTTTGCAAAAGTGCGCATCATTAGTCTTTTGTTGTGATTCTTGGTCACCATTTTTTGTTGCATTTTGCAACTTCAATTGATTGGTTGAGGTACATCTTTTTGTCCATTTCTTTTGTGTTTTTAAAAGTATTTAAAAAATCTTGTTTGAGTTTTCTTTTGTTGTGTTTTTGTTGTACAATGATCATGGATCACAAAGATTTCATTTTGTTGACAATTTCAATTATGCTCTTGATTGAATTGCTACAAGAGACATGTGTTGCAACTAATCTTATAAGTTCTTCATTTTTCCAAATAGACTTCACCAAATGCCCATAAGGTTTGATGCTACAATCCAAGTACATTCTTTTGTTTAATGCATTTCAAGAACATAAAATCATGTGTGTTGTCAAAAAAAATTCCTTGTGATCTAAGATACTAAGTGAAGTTTCATAGCACAACAAAGTTTTCAAGGTTTTTTTGACGAACTACAATAAAGATCAATGAATAGAACATTTTCGCATGACAAAAGACACTTTGTTTAACATTGTGGAAAGGCTACGACCCAACATCTAAAAACAAGACACCAAATATAGGAAAGCGATTCTTGTTCAAATTCATGTGTCTTGTGTAGTTTACAAATAAGTTCAGGGTGAAAAATTTAACTTGTAGTGAGATGTTTGTAATGGGAAATAATTTCTTTTGTTTTACACAAGTTTTTTTATGCAAAGAATTCAATCTATCAAAGTTTGATATGTTGGCCTCAAGGTCTTACTATGATTCGTGTAATGGATGAGTTCAAACTATTTTGTGGTTTTTCTTGAATGTGCAAGGGGCTATTGATGGGACTCACATTTCTATCTTAAAACTGCAAGGTGGTTTTGTTGAAGATTATTATTATCACAACACAAGCAACTATAACATTGTAGCACAAGTTGTTGTAAATTGCAACAAAAAAATTATTGACATTTTTATAGGTTTTCTAGGTAATGTTAACGAATCAAGGGTGTTGCATAAGTTTTCTTTGTACAAGAATGCATGATTTCATGGGTTGTTTGAACTTGGTAGAGGTTCTCAAAATGGATTTTTCCCTTACCTTTTAGGTGACAAGGAGTATCCATTAATATCATGCATAATGATTCCATATAAAAATGATGGTCAACATTATGTACTAGAATTTTTATACAATATAAGGGAAAAAAAAGCTCATTCAATTGTTGAAAATGCTTTTGGCATACTTAAGAAATTTTTTTGAAAATTGCTCGTAAAATCAAACTTGGATGTATTTTTCATACTTGAAGTTTTCATTTGTTATTGTCTTTTACATAACTTGTTTTGGTCTCAAACATAATCTTCCATTCAAAGGTTGATGAAAGTTATTGAAGATGATGATGTGCTAATGAATTTAGAAGTGATCGTTAACACATCAACAATAGATCCTAAAGAACAAACAACAATTCACACAATTGAAAACAAAAAAGATTTGGAGATGTAATGTGCAAGGGATTGTGTGTTTTCCTTGGATGTCAAAGAAATGTGACATGACAACGAATAAAGTATGTTTTTTAACCTCATCCTACATCAATTCAACTTAAAATTGTTAAATTTAGTCCATCAAGGTCCTACTCCTATTGATCCTTTGTCACATTATTGGATTCTTTAAATCCTTGTGAGCTAAGCCTTCATTTGCAAAATAAAATCCATGTGGATCTTCTTGTCATACCAAGTTAGTAATGCTACTCACATTTTAGTCTTCATGTCCTTCATAAGCACCATGCCCATAATTTTTGTTGAGTCTGTGATTGCTTTCACCATGTTCATTTGGGTTTGATTGATGATTGTTTCTCTACTCTTAAAGTAGTTTAGTTGTTTCTTGAAGATTACTTCCTAGATTTTACAACATTTCTCTTCCAATCATGTTGGACTCATGCATCTTCACACTTGATTCATGCATTTTATCAATTGAAGAAACAAGCAACCAACTCTCGTTTTATGTTGCTTTTGGCATGTTTTGGTGTGCAAACAAATAGGAACATTTAATTCAAATGCTACTAACATTGTGAAATCCATTATCTATATTATGATTATAAGATCAACCACCAAGATTATGAGCTTTTTCGTTAATTGTTGTTGGTGTTTTTAGCTTTGATGTATGGGTATTGATTGGAATGTTGATTGAAGTGTACATGGGATTGCCATGTAAAGGTTTAGTCACAACTTCCATGAATGACTTTGGAGTAGTAAGTGATGTGTGAGGTGTTTGAGCATGCAGGTCTTCCATGAAGATATAACTCTAATTGTATGTTGGGGGATTTACATTGTATAGGAATTTCAAGGTTAATTTTTTTTTTAAATACACATTGACATCAATTGGATCTTCTACATTCAAACCACTAGAAGTTTAAATAACATCTACATCACCCATGAGATCTTGAACATGAGGTGGGTTATAGATTGGCTTAATTCCCATGAATTTGAGTAGTGGGTCATAGAAATTCTTGGGAACTTTTTTTGGCAAATGGAATGTAACCTTCTCTTGTGGGCTTAATGTCCAATAATTTTGGTTGTGGGTAGTTTGTAACATGTAATAAAAAACCTTCTTGAAATCTCTTGAAATGATCCCCCACTTGTCTTTGCATGCAGGTCTTTTTTTGGTGTGCTCAAAAAATGATGTAGCCATGAAAGTAGTTGAAATTTTTTTCCATTTCACCACAATGGTTTCAAACATGCATCATAGACCAACTTTGTCTAGAATTGCAACATGTTCATCACACTTTGCCTTTATGAGAACAAGAATTTCCCCATTTCCCCATGGCTATCTCAAGTTTCATGTTTGAACCTCCACAAATGCATTTGAATCAAAACAAGTATTTTTCTTTTTCCTCTTTGATGAACCTTCACCATTGTTGTTGACTACAATCAATTAAAAATAAATTATTAACAATTTGCAACATAATTTGAACAAATGAAAATAACAACAATCTTGATAATTGTAATTTTGTTGATATAATTTGATTTCATGGATTCTTGATTTTTATCAAAATTTCAATACAATTGTCAAAATTTGAGTGGTTGTTTGGCAATGGGTCCATGTTGTTTTTGTGGTTCTTGATTTTTTTTTGCAATTTCCACCCTACTTCTTTTTTGGATTTGTTGCAGTGCATTATATGGAAAGGCAATGTTGGCATTCTTGTAGCTTCTAATTTCGATTACTTCTAATGTTTGTTCTAATATGAACATGTTTTGAAACTTATGTGTATGGAAAGGCAACACTATGGAAATATGGTGTTGTCTTGTGATGGCCATGAACAAATATTCAATGATGGAGGAAAAAAATTCCATGAAAGAAGCTTGGAAACCTTCCAGTGATGATGGGGAAAAAGTTTGTGTGCCTATAGAAAAACGTTTCATAGAAATTTGCACACATTGAAATATAAGGTCATGTTTTGGCCTTTACTTAACATTGAACTTTTGCGCCAACTATTCATTTTTCAAAGATTCATTTTTTAAAAAAAACATCAAGTTTAACATTGCCTTAACATAACATGCTAGCTAGATACCAACTAGGATAACATGTCATCACTTTAGTTAAATAATATCCCATATGTGAATCAACTTCTTGATTTCAAACCTTTAACATTGAGTTAATAGGAAATGAACTCCAAGTGTGAAACATGCTTTAATGAGTCATTAGTTGGTGTATTGCCCCTAAATGACCTCACTAACCAACAAAATCACTGCTAGGAATGTGTTATATAGTCCATAATGAGGAGGCAAAATTAGACTTAAGGGTGCATTTTGTAATCCATAAATAAGGTATCTTGCTAATCACTCACATGAAGCCCAAGTAATTTGCCTTAGCCCAAGGACAATTAAGGTCTTATTCCCTAGCCCCCATTGTTAGAAAAAGTTCATCTTTTACATGAATCACACATATCAAAATAATCATTTCTTGAATATTTGCAAAACAAGACACATGAATTTTGTTGACAACCATTTGTGTAAAGACAAAGTGACAAGTTGTTGATAGGAAAAAAATTTGAAGGTCTATTGTTTATATTTTCAAGATTTAAGGTTCAATGTTAAAGGGTTTAGGAAATTTAAAGTTTAAATATTTTATCACTTGGGTTTAGGTTTTAGAACATGCATTTTACAATTTAGAATTTGAGGATTGAAGGTTTAAGGTTTAAAGTTAAAAAAAAAATTTATTCATGGTTTATAATGTAGAGATAAATATTTACACTTTAAAGTTTAAGGATTTAGGGTTTAGGATTTAGAATAGGGGTTTAGGACTATGGGATTTAGCTCTAAACCTTAAACCCTAATGAACTAAACCCTATATCCTTAATTATAAGGGTAGGAGTCGTAAGCCCTAAGTTCCTATAAGGGCTTAAGACTTAGAGTTTAAGGATTTATGGGTTTAAGATTCAGGGATTCAGGGTTTAGGGTTCAAGGGTTTAGATGTTTAGGATTTAGGGTTAGGGTTTTATGAATTGTAAATCTACCACACCACACGCTTGGACAGACAGTTCCGTGCCAATTATGACGTGTCGAGTTCCGCATCTGCAATGAGGATCATGCATCAACATTCATTCCCAAGGCCAGGTTGGAGGGTGTAGGATTTCAGTACTGAACTGAGGCTTCAACTTCAGAAAGTCCCAGCGCATGATTTGGGGTTAGAACAGAGCTGTACATTCTCAGCTTGCTTGTTGTTCGTGCAGGTGTTCGGTGCAGCCTCTAATGTGAAAAGATAAAGCTTTGAGTTGGGGAGTGAAAGTGTCAATTGTGACTGACTATGGCATTATCTTTTGTGGTTTTGGGCTGCAGTCACTGGGAAGGGAGCTTGTGAGTTCATGCAGGGTGGTGGAATGCCTATCAATCTAAATGAGGAGACAGGATTAGGGACGGTGCCAACCACTTCAACTCACACTTTTTCTGCAGATGGGTTCAGGTTCTAGTGCCTTGGCTTATGGATTTTGTGGGAGTGTTGCAGTAGCAGCAACCGCCAGAGCAGTTTGCCAATTGCAGAAAAGCAGAGGTCATGAAACTGATCAATGGCATCATGAAGGCTTCAGAAATGGCCTTGACCATGCAAGAGTTCTCATGCAAGATGCCGAAGGTTCAGCTCTCTGTTTTGATTCTGTTGCTTCATGTTCATTGTTTAGTCTTAGGTTTAGAGTTTGAGCTGAATTCTGAGTTTGGGGGTGTAGTGTTTCCTGGTAGATGAAGAGTTGAATCTCTCTCTCTCTCTGTGTCTCTCTCTTGTTTCAAGAAGTTTAGTTTGAGTAACTAAGGCACTAATGAGCAGTGGGGGTTTGTAGCTGGCAGGAGTCATTGACGATGTGATGTGGAATGAGTTGGAGTCAGCCCTAGATGATGATGAAATTGAAGAAGACGAAGACTGTAAGGTTCTATCAGAGCTTGCTGGTGAGACAGCTGCTCAGCAATGTGCTGAAGCTCATAGAGGGCACATAACCAAAAAAGATGTTTCTTTTCAAGCCCTCTTTTTTTCCCACCGGTTGACCATTGAGTTGTAAGGGCCTAATCATGTTGTTTTCTTTGAAGTATAGGAATTAAGATGGTACGATTCTATCAGCTTGAAGATTTGCACAACTATGTCTCATGTAACTAATGCCAAGTTTTAGGCACTTGACTCACTGATATATAAATTGGGTGTTATCATGTTTAAATTGTGGACTTTCATTACTGAACTTTCTGCAGCTTTGTGGATTGTTGTTTACAAAAGAGTGCTGTTTGTGTATCACCATGGTCTCATCATTTTCTTTCATTGCCTTCACCATCATGTGCCTTGTACCAGGCAGCAGTTGCAGAGGAGCCAATGAAGAAGCTGAAGTAGAAGCTGTACATGCATGTGTGGCCAACATCTGCTCTCAAGTGGGTTTTGGTCTTTTTCAGCTTGTCAAGAGGAGGATTGAAGAAACTCACCTCAGGGTTTGTTGTTTTCATGTGTGTGTGTCAGAGAGAGAGAGAGAGAGGGGCAAGCTCTATTTGGTGAAGGACTCTTTGGAGAATCATACAGATTTGGTCCTCACCTATGGCAGAGCTAATCAAACTGTGGCCACCATGTGAAGCTCACCCATCAAATTCCAAGACCTTTTTTTTATAATGGAAGGCAAAAGGAAGGTGTTTGTTAACCCAGAAAGTGTGGGGGCAGTCTGTTTTGGACCACACCCCCTTGCTCAGACTGCCATAGCTTTCTAGGATGCTACAGCACTCCCACCATCCACCTCATCTCTAGGCCCCTATATTTTGGGAATTACTGCACCCTCGGGGCCTTACCTTACACCTGTTGAAATGCTGGTGGTATCACATGAAAGAAAGTTCGAGGCCAAACCCAGATCTTTTCCAGAATCATGCAATGGTCATCAACCATGGGTAGAAAAAAAGCTCTTAGCTAGATGTAGATAGATGGACCCTCACTGAGAGGACCTGAATAGGTCAAATCTCATATTCAAATCAAAACCTCTTGGTAGATAGATGGGGCCAGGGTGAGCACCTACACTGGTACCTTCACCTTGTTGAGTGAAGCCTCTTTATAGTTGCCATATTAAACCCAAGAAATGTTAGATTTTAGACTCAGAGACCCTGATTTCATTTAAGCACTGGTAATATTATACTACCTCAGTACAATAGCTTCATTATTTAGTATAATGCTGATTTAAAAACTATTATTATTTTCACAGCCGAACATAACTAACCAAAATTGAACCAAAAACATACTTATTAGGAGCCTTGCCGCTGAAGCAGCCAAGGTACTACAGTATTTAGAAGCAATTTAAATAAATTTTGGGGTTTTTCCCAACATGGTAGTGGTGTAGGTGCTGGTTCATTCAAGGCAGATCAATGGGCACCCCCTTAAAACGACCTGAAAACATCAAATTTCATATTAAAATCAGCCAGTGCAATTGTTTTGGGGGGATTGAGCTTATTCAAATTCTGCACCTTTCCATGTGTGCTGCAGAAAAGAAGGAAACCCTAAAGAGAAAGAAGAAGCGCATGGAACAGGTAAGAGGCGGAAAAAAAAATATCACGAGAACTAAAAAGTGCCTCATAGTCACCTACCTCCGCATAATTCAGTGAAGAAGGTTCAAAAAGTGAGCTAATATGCGGTGAGCGTGGATCGAACACGCGACCTTCAGATCTTCAGTCTGACGCTCTCCCAACTGAGCTATCCCCGCTGAGTACCCTCGGGGAACTGCATATAACAAGTTGGACAGGTAAAATATATATATATCTCAAATACAAGTCTCTAACTGTCGGCTTTTTGATTTCGTTCAGTATGTGTGTGTATGTACGTATGTATTTCACAATGTGTATATGTATTTATGGGCTTCCAAGCTGCTCACCCACTGCTGGTTTCAAAAACCAAAAGGCCAAAAAACAGTGAGATATGTATGTATGTGTATGTATGCATGTTTATGAACATGGATATGTGTTTATGGGCTTCCAAGGTGTGCACTTCTGGTTTCTAAAAATAAAACAAACAAAAAGAGAATATGTATGTATGTATGTATGTATGCATGTGCATGAATATGTATATGCCTTTTAAGGGCTTGCAAGCAGAGTTTTTTTCGTCAAATTCGTCAAGTAGGTCCATTGGCAAGGATCCCCAGCATAATTAATTAGAGCATTAAATAGTGACTGTAGCATTTTTACAAAAAAAGTGCTGCTACAAGAAGCGACCCAGGAAGTGCCTAGGTCTAGATGTGGCTAATTTAATTTTTAATTTCGAAAAATGGCGAAAACATCCCTAAATTTTCTTTTCATTTTCTGAAATAAAAATTTCCAAGTTGCGAGAATTCGCTCCCCAGAAAAAAAAAACACTGCTTTCCAAGGTGTTGGCTGACTGCTAGTTTCAAGAACCAAAAAACTGTGTATAAGCAAGCATGTATGTATGTATGTATGTATGTATATGCATACGCATTTATGGTGTTCGTTCCAAGGTGCTCATTGCTGGTTTCCAAAATCCAAAGGGCAAATAGTGAAAGACAGCAATTTGCAGGAATGCGCTGTGGTAGTACCACACAAGCGGCCAGAAAGTCTGATGCTTGCGCTTGCGAGAAGCTGCTCTTCAACTATCAACTTACTAGGTGGGTGGGGGTGGTTTGGGGTCAGGAAGAATCATGATGGAATCTGAGACCAGAAACACACGTGATGTTAACTTTGACAAAGGGTTTTGACAGCCGCAGCAGATGGTATGATTCATGGCAGCTACCCAAATACTCTCTCTTAATTAATGGAATTGTACTTGGAACCTTGTTGCACCCGGGATTGATTGAACAGCTTCAAGCCCCCTAACTTCCTCAAGTTTGTTCTCTGAATTTGCTCGCTTCCTTCATCTTCAATCTGTTGGTTTTTGTTGTGATTTTTTTGCCTGCATCATGCATGCTGCAAGGCTGAGTATTTGCAAAGAGAAATTTGTGGGTAATTTTCAATTTTATTTTTTCATGTAGACGCAGATCAGTGGTTCCTGCTCAGCTTGTACAAGAGGCCTCGTGACTAGTAGCACTCTGAACATGTTGAAAAGAAAAAACGAAGGCTGATTGATGATCAGCAGGTTGGACCCGGTGGAGCTCTTGCGTTTGTGTACTACTATAGGACGTCCTCAGGACACACGGGGTTTCCTTCTTAAGCCGGATTATCGATCGTTGGGGGATCTCGGATGCTGCATGGGCCAAGCTGCAAGCTGCGAGCTCGCACACAAAGTTTGGTGTTTTTTTATTCGGAGTTTCTCATGCCTTCCGGAGCCTCTTCACTCATGCACACAGGATCAATTGATTGATTGCTTGCTTGCATGCCTAGTGAGGTCATAACTGTGAGGCTGCAGATTCTTCTTCCAATTCTCAGCTACCGCGGTTCTTAGAAACTTTGCAAGAAAAGTACTAGTACTCCGGTGCATGCAAAAGCTTGCAGGACCTCCTTGACTAGATATGAGTCTGGTCCGTCCATCTGTAAAGGAAGAAGCAGCTCTTGGAAGCACCAGTTGGCAGCCTTTGGAACTTGGATTGCACAATTGCCTGCTGAGCTGATGCCGCGAGCTAGACTAATGAGCAAAATTCATCATCAGGCGAGTCATGCGAAGTTGGAATCCATGAAACAGCCCTGGTCCAGCAGCTCCTCCATGAGGAACTGCTTTCTTCTAGGGATGGCGAACAAGCACAAAGCTTTGGTTGTTGCCCTTGTGACTACAATTGGGTTGTTGATCATTTTGCACTCGGCTGGAAGAACCGCATCGCCGCTTGGCAAGCGCGCACCTGAACCCTGGGAGATTGAGGATACCGTCAAGAAACCGTATCCGTTGAAGCTTGAAGAATTTCCCGCGACTGTCGAGGCTCTGATCGATGCCATCAGGGCCACCACTCGGAAAGCTTCCGCGAATGGTGGAAATAATTTCTCTGCATCCATGCGACGAGAATGGCATCTGAAGAATCCGTGCCAAAGCCGGAGGCAGATGGGTGCCTTGTACTCGCTGCGAAAGGAGACGCGAGACTTGGTTGAGAATCCCAAGTGGATACGGGTGCTCAAGGAGTACGAGATTCTTCACCGCACTTGCGTCGCTCAGATGGGAAGCGTCACGGATTTCTTCTTGCAAAGGAAGTCGATCCCCGGGTGCAAGTTCGTGGTCGCCGACACGGAGCGAGGCACTGGCATCGGGAACAAGCTTTTGTCCATAGTTTCCATTTTTGTGTACGCGGTTCTGACGCAACGGGTGATGCTCGTTCCATTTTCCACTACGATTCCTGGTGTTATGTGCGAGCCCTTTGAAGGCTCCTCTTGGGTGATCGATCCTGAGCTTCGGAACTTCACGCTAGCTCGAGAAAATCCAAAGCTTTGGGGCTCGGTGTCGAAATTCTACCAAAACGTCGATGAGTGTTCCATGAGCGACGACGACACAGCTGCTGCTGCTTCTAGTCATGCAGCCGTCGAGGATTCCCATGATTCAACAGGCGCGACGTACTACTGTGGGAGTCTTAAAAGGGTGAAGTCAATCTACGCCAGTCGAGCTTCGGAAGACTGGGATTGTCAACCGCAACCAAGGTTCTTCTGCGACACGGAGCAAGCTCATTACACGGGGGTGTCATGGATCTACTTCCGAGAAGCTCTGTATTTTCTCCCCAAGCTCTTCGCAGTGCCGAGTTTCAGACCAGTGATGGAGGATCTCTTCCCTGACAGATATGTGCTTCCTCATGTCTTAAGGTCTATCATGCTCCCTTCAGACGCAGTGTGGGGGAGAGTGAGGCAAGTCCACGACGCTCACTTCCGTCACGCTGACGCTCGAGTCGGGATTCAAGTCAGGTACTTCCATGGCCTCTATGACTTCAACCTTCTCCATGAAACAACAGAAAAAAACATCCACGGATGCCTTGTGGAGCACAAACTGCTCCCTGACGTCCTCGTCCCAGATCAGAACCTGCACCAAGAAGAAGTAGTAGTAGTAGAAGAAGAAGAAGAAGAAGAAGCTCCTCATGGGTCGTCGGCTTCAGCTGATCTCAGTAGTTCTTATAACAAAACCTCCTCAGATTCTTTGAAGCTGCTACAGCAGCCATTGAAAGTGACAACGGTATTCATTGCATCACTGTACCATTCATTGAACGACAAGCTGACGAAGTTGTACGTGAGGAGAGCTCTAGAGACAGGAGATGCAATAGGAATAGTACAACTGACGAGCGAAAGAGATCAGTTCTTTGGAGTCGAGGTCGACAGACAAGCGCTCACGGAGATTCTATGCCTGAGCTTGAGTGACCACTTGATTCTCACACCGCAGTCTACCTTCGGAGCTTTGGCACAAGGCTATGGAGCTTTGAAACCTTGGTTCACTGACATCAGACCTGAGACTTCCAGTGTTTGTGTGCGAGGGCAGACACCAGAGACTTGTTACCAGATACCCAATACCAAGAAATTCTCGTGTCCTCACGACCTTCAAGTGCATGGCAAGCTCATGTCTGACCTCGTCCCTTACATCACTGATTGCCATCTTGTGGAAGAACCCTTCGTCAAGGTCAGAGCTGGCGGATTGGGGTTGCAACTTCTCACCTCCCAGGATGAGTCTTCTTCTGACAACAGCAACAAACCCTAGTAGGGTTTTAGGGCACTAATTCAACCCTAATTCCCTCTTTTTCTTCACAAAATTGTAGAGTTTTTGTTAATTAATTCATAATAAAATTCCTACTGCCAGGGCTTCGGCTTCACAAAGAATTTTTTTTTGTCATAATTATTTTTGTATGTCAATTTTCCTACCTTCCAATGGTCTCCATGGATCCCCACCTTGTCATCTTCTTCTGTCAACAAACAATTGGGAGCAGAGCAATTGTAAATATTATGGAAACCCTAAATCCCCCTTTCTTCACAAAATTGTATAGTTATTTTTAATTATTTGTACATCTCCTACTGCCAGGTAAGGGTTGATATTTTTATTTTTAAAATTTCTTTTTCTGTCAATCTTATGATGTAGCCACACTGACAATCACCCAAAAGAGGAATTAGCCAATTTTGGCTACATGTCAGAGAGAAAAGTAGAAAACTTTAAAGAATACTGCTATATTTCCGTGACATGCTTGAACCTATTGTCTAAATATGGTGATTTTTATTAAAAAAATCCTCAAATTCTGGTGACTTTGAGGCATTTATTAAACAAAAATCCTTTATATGAGCCAAATTGGAATTTTTTTTTTGTCTCAAGTGACGAAAATTCAAGAAAAACAAAACTTTGGGGGCCAAGTTAAGTCCCCTCCAATGGAACTCTTGGTCTTTATAACATTTAGAAATAATTTAAATGGGTATGGGGATTTTTTTTACCATGAAGGTACCATGGTTAAAAAAATCCCAATTTAAAATCACTAGTGCACGAATGTAGAGTTGATTTGGTCCCACATTTGTGAGGAACCTTTCCTCTTTGAATGTTGTTGGTCTTGGAAGGAACTTCCAGTTTTCTCTTACAAGACTAGTTTTCTTATAGAAGCATTCTCTTTGCAAAATCAAGTGGTGTTCACAAGCACCAAAAAGTCATGCATGTGCTAGGGAGCATATTGTACATTACACAACAACCAGTGGCTTGTTTTCAAGAGATTTCATTTTTCTGTTGATTTCTTTGTAGTGTTTCTGTTTATTTTAGAGTAAAATGGACTAGAAAATTACCTATTATATCTTTCCCTAAAGGTAGGTTTGAACACCTGAACCTTTTTGGCTCCCACCTCAGCTCTCCTTTATACTTAGTCAAACTATTGTACCTTTGAGGTTCTCAGAGCATCCCCGCCGGTGCTCACTATGTGAATCTGCCAAAATATTTCTCACATCCACGCTTAGTTATTTACTTTTTTGCAACCCCACCCATAAAACTGAAAAAAGGACCTCAAATAGGTGGGAACTACTAGTAGCAAACCACCTGGACCAATCATTATGATTGACCAATCAAAAACAGGGAGGGATGAGCAGTCAGATCATATTTATTACACTCTTCTCTAGCAGGTGCACAGCTTTGTGTACCACAGCAAGCGCTATTTACCAGCGTCAGCAAACTGAGCAAATATGGAGGAGAAGAACCATTTTCCTGAGCCACAAAGGCATATGTTGACGTCTCTTTATCCAATTTCAGTGTGCAGGGTCCCATACCGAGCACCGATGGCGATGCTATCAGGTCCCAACTCACTTAGAAGTTTTGCTTAGAGAACTCATTGTAGATCCTATCACAAAAATCCAATAAAAGATTGATGGCTGGAACCATCACAGGGGAGACAAAAAGGGAAGGCCAAAAAAAAAAGTTCAAAAGACGCACAGCCCACAGGAGCAAAAAAAAAAGAAAAGGGAGAAAGCTAGTCCCTCTCGTGGTAGGAAACTATTTCACCCGTAGCCCTTTAATGTCATTTGCATGCAAATTGTGAAATTTAACAGTAATGGGAGGTCTAGAACAAGCATCACCCATCAACGTAATCTTCCTTTCTATAGTAGAGGTTAAAACATGCTGAAAATCAATACTAACATGTTGTTTGAAAAATTAAATGCAAAAAAAAAGGATAAATGACCTTTCAATTGCCTATTGTGGAAAAGACAAGCACACTCTCTAATGAAACAATCCATATCACATTCGAATGTGCCATGCACCTCCATGGCCATCAAAATAAAGTGGTGCTCCTCATAAAACCTTTATATTTGCGAATTTTAGCAATGCCATTAAATTCCACAAATATATTGGTTGGTCAATTAATGACACTTGAAACCACCATTTCTCATGTCGGATTAATAACTATCACATTGGCAATGAAAACTTAATCCTCTTGGGTCATATAAAGATTGGCTTGTAATGAAACTCTTGACATAAGGGCGTACAATCACTTCTTCTATACAACATTCCCACTCTCTTGAGCGAAGGCATAAATGACATTTTGGATGGCATCATGTGTGACTATCCACTGACCTCCAAATAGGTAACGAACTAAATGCATGTTAGATGTGTCCAACCCATGTGCACATTCACATGTGAAAAAACTAAATGCCAAGGGCTGATTCAAACCAAGATGAAAACACAATGCTGAGGTGAAAGTAAAGTGTGTGATGTGAAACAAACGAATAAATGGTTTAACAACCAACCATAGCCCTACCCCCTTGCCTAAACAAAAACAAAGGTAGGTTCCAAATGCTTAGGAAATGGAGTCATCCTTTAAGATAGATTTAAAGGATGTGTCATGGTGGATGTCCATAAAAAATGCCTAGACATGGGGTGCCGATAATTGCCAAACTTTCAAAAAAAAAGTGCATCTTCCGAACTATAAGAGGAAGGCCATTTCGCACTCCATGTAAACATGACTGAAGTAGTTGTGGGCCCCCTTCAACTTGAAAAAAATATTCTTCCAAAACGGGTTTATTGAAAATACAAAACCTAAAGCACAAATATAGAGCCACCAGAACCCAATTCCTTAGAAAAGTAGTTGGGGCACAATCTTCCATAGAAAAAAGGCTTATACCACCAAAAGATATTAGTAGTCAAGTTTGACACCTTGTTAAGGGGCCTTAAAAAGACCCCATGATCTTGGACCCATAATGTCCCCACATATTTGCATAACTCTCTTGTCGAAACCCGCCAAAAGAGATAAGAAGGAGAAAAAAAAGGTATTATCTATGTGAAATAAAAAAGTCAACAAGCTACACATGAAAACAAAATGCCTAAAACAACTTAAGCATCTCCCAGGAAAGGAAGATCATTGACATGCGCCATGTCTTGAGATAAAATCTCATCCAAAAAATGCATGGTAAAATCTTGAAAACTTGCTGGCACACTCAAAATGTATAAGCCATCTATGATCAAAGTGCAACTTTGAAGAGTCTCTATGCCTAGAAAGAACCCTGATAAACTCTAAAACTTGCATTTTACCACCTTGACCTTAAGGTCAACTAGGGTTAATTGGGTCAAAAGGTGGTCAAAGATGTGCGTAATCTCATCAAAAACTTTCTAGCATCACACAACTCTTTAAAAATAAAAGCTTGAAAAATGCTATTAATGTTGACTTACATCACAACCCAATTGAGGTGTATGTGGAAGAGGGTTTGAATGCCAAAAGGATGCCCTCACAGCCTTTAAGGGTCGAAGTTGTGTTGCAAGAAAAATGTTACCACAATTGGACTTTTGTCTTTATTAAAATTCATAGATTTAAGTAGCACATTTCAATTAGACCTGTTTTGTTATCTTCTAGTGTGAAAAAGCATCATCCTAGAAAAGCATGCTCAAATCTTGAGCCCTCTTTTCACCCATTTCTTCTCATCAGATTGTGCATGGTAAAGGGTAAAGACCCTGACAAAAAAATTCTATTGTTGGGGGAGGGTAGGTTCTAAAGTGGAATTGGACCTCAGCAAAACTAGGTTTGTTGGTATTATAGGGTTCTTCAGTTTTGGGACGGATCTTCCATTTGGTGTGGGTCATCTGGTCCATCTAAGAAGTACCCCAAGTTTATAAGTGGGGTATTAGCCTAGGTGAAAAATGGTGACCTTCAAATATAGGGATTGAAGTTGTGCTCAGCCAATGAGGAAGGCAGCATGTACTCAAGACCCCCCGTTTTTTTTTTTTTTTTGCTTTTGGGGGGGGGGGGGGGGGACAACCAAGTAGGTGACATAAAACTAAGCTAAACGTTGTAGCTTTGTTTTAAACTAAAGTTTTAATTTAGAACTAGTTCTCTTGGGTGCATGAGGTGAGGTAACATCACCTCATGCACTGAGGGAAATTTAATTCTACTCAAAATAAGGGAGAAGGGGCAACTACTTTATTATCTGAATAAAGTATTAAAAAGTTGTAGTTGTGTTTCATTAACACACACAAATATGGACAAACTTAAGGTTTTATTAATTCTAGCAACTGATTCTCTTGGGTGCATATATAAAGCACATCACTTGTTCACAATTGTCCTCTTGAACTTGTAAAAGTGGTCAAAGGACGAGAACTCCATATTTCAAAGTAGCCTTCTATTTTAAAGAGCCTCCATAGTTTAAGTTATTTTTATGATAGGCCAATCAAAATGGCTCATTGCAAACCAAAAAAAAAAAAAAAAGAAACTTGGGAGGCACTCCATCTAAGTAATGCAAAGAACTATTTTGTGGTAGGATCCGTAGGTTGGGTAATGCCCACATCTTAGGGCCTTTACCGAACACTAAATTGGTGTGTGTGGAAAGTTATTTTGTGTTTGGTCATTGTTTCTATACCAGATGTTTGGTCATAGGCACTGATCTGAACAGTGATCAAGTCATGCATGTTAGATTACCAACTCTTACATGAACTAACATGCATGTTAGATTACCAACTCTTACATGAACTAACTATTAGAGCATTCAGTTGTGAAGCCTGTGTTTTGGTGATGACCATGCTAACTCTAAGTCTTTACTATCTCATAAAGGCAGGTTTGCCTCATCCTTCCTTACATATCTTCCACATCTTCCTTATATTCAGGAACACTGGACTTCAGGCATTCAGTGGATGGTGTGATGGTGGGTGCTGGTTCACTGTGGCCTTTACAGAGGTAGTTGCTTATGTAGTGAGTGGGGAGGTAGTAGGGTTTACAGGATAAGTAACTAACTGAGTTGTGAATGTGAAAAAATTTCATTTATGATTACATGGCCTTGTTTAAATGTCTTAAGAGATGTAAGAGTGAATGTATATATCATACCCTTAGTGGAATCCATATTGCCATAGTACTCAGCCCAATTCAACAGGCTTTTATCGAATATTTAATTAATTTTCAGAAGTTCAATTTGAGACTTTTTTTTTAATTATTTTTATTTTTATAAAAATAATAAATATTTTTGAATATTTCAACAACAATAATCTTTGAGCCAGTGCAATAAAAAGGTATGTCCTTACCTATCCAAGTATGTCCCTTCTTACTTAAGTATGTTTCTAAGCTAGTGCAACAAAAAAGGGCTTCTTGAACATTCAATAAGTGATGGCCAAGTTTTTTGAACATTCGACAAATGGTGGCTAAAATTTTTTAAACTTTTAACCTAAATATGTATCATTTTTCAAAAAAATTGAAAAAATAAAAAATATATAATTAGTGTCAAATTGGCCCAGGTACTATAGTAATTAATTGTGATGGCCAAGTTTTTTGAACATTCTACAAATGGCTTTCCTTGAGCTCAAGTATATACAATATAAGCTCACACTTTTGGGTGAAGGATATGGGACAAATTGTGGTGATATTGGAGAATATCTTGGGTGTATATTTTTGGGTTCATGTTGTCTCACCTCATTGCTTGAGTATAATTTCAATTCATAACTTTGTTCTTCAACATTTTTGGTCAAGGCTTTTGCAAGAGCTTGGATATCTATTGTGATTCATATTAATTAGTTTTGATGCATCTCAAAGCTTTTCTTCTTTGGGGGGGTGGGGGGGGTGGGGGGGAGATGGCGGGGTGTGAGGGTTGGTGTTTGCAAAAGGACAAACTTTCTGCAACTCCCCACCTCCCCCTTTTGAGTTATTTGCCAAGGGCTTTTTAGGCTGGTTCTCAACCTCAAAACTGGCTGAAACCCTAAACCCTAAAGATACACTTGAGAGAATCTTGACGCTCTGACTGGCTGTCATCTCATGTCATGAGTTACAATCCATAATCTTCAACCTCCGTTTCATTGCATAGCCTAGAGTCAGTTTCCAAATGGACAAAACAAATAATTTATTTTTTTCAGAAATTAATTCTTTTTTTGTTTAATTAGTTTGAAATTATTATTATTTTTTCATAATAGACTATGATATTGTCATATGAAGAGTGGAATTATTCAGATTGTAAGGTGTGATAATTATGATAGTTTTCAAACACCACTCAACTGCATATATTTTCATGAAAATTCATTTCACTATTTTAAACATTATATAATAATGAAAATGGACCCTAGGGCAAAGTAGCGACCTACTAGTTAGCTAAGCGCAACTACCACCCCGGGCTCTTATTGGGCCCAATGATGATTCTGTAACCCTTTGCAGCTTTGGATGAAGATTTCATAAACACTCCGGGCACAGATGAAAAGAGGGCATCTCAATTCTCCCCATCAAGGGATGGTTATGGCTCGGAACCTGCATGCTCTGGCCGGTCACCTAATCCATACCCACCAAATAAGACCCAATAATAATCCATCCATCCACATAGATGACCATAATAGCAGGGGCAATTGAGAGATTGGTAGCTTGGTTATGTGCTTCTATTTGTGTGATAACAAATGATTTTTGCATTGAGTAGCTGGATCTCAAGTGTTGGGATCCAGGGCAGTGCTATTTCTTTTGCATTTTCTCAACTGCTACAGCCAAGCCATATTTGTATAGAAAAATATTTTAAAATTAAAAAAATAATTATATATATATATATATAGAAAATACAGGTCACAAATGCACTGTCAACAATTATTTTGCCTTGCATGGCCCTTACCCTTAAATGTTGGAATTGAGTCATTCCCAAGTAATGGGTGCCTTATACAAAAAATGTGCAGTTCTTCATTGCATTCATAACAACCATATTTTCCCTTGTTGTGTTTTTGCCCAAATCCATGTGTTGGTGGGGTTCAGTGACCACCAACCCATAAGTGACTTATGTACCACCAATAGTCCTCCATCTCAGTGTCCCAACCCTGTCCCTACTTTGTTGGCCTTGCCTACCAAGGCAAGGATATTATTGTGTGTAGTTTCATTATAGAGTATAGTAGCTTAAGGGATTTTTATAGGCCCCTAGGTAATAAATAATAGGTCTATTTTTATATGAGGATTTTTGAAAGATGATATTTTGGCTTGTGTTGTTGAAACTTGAGATTAGTTATAAAGCCATAATGTCTTGAAGGATTTTGGTTTGGTTTAGAGGATTTTTTGAAGATTATGTTTTTGCATGGTGAAATACTTGAGTTTCCATCATTCTTCTTTTGCCTTATGATACTTTTTTAATGTAAATGGCAAGGCCAGGGTGTGACACCCCCCTTGTTGATGTTTCATCACACCTTCCTCTTAGTCTCATTTGCTTACTCATTTAGGTATTCCATGCATGCTTATGGCCATGCGGTCATCTGTTCATTACATCGCCAATTCACTATCATTCAAGACATATATGTTGATGTATATGGACATGTGAGACCAAATGGAGACCCTTGGTGTCTAGTCAATAGCCAAATAAAAAGCTTAGAGCAAATGACACATACATTTAAGGCATTTAGGACATACATATTTTATAAGGTTCAACTCCATGACTTTTTTGCTGAGTTAGCTTAAAAAACAACCTCAAATTGAAATGAATAAGATCATGACACCCAATTCTCACATGATATTTCTATTATTGGAACTTGGGTAGCATGCTAAAAGTGTGAAATAATAGGTTTGATGGGGATCAATAGGAACTTTCATATGGGGTTAAATTTGTGAGTAAGAGCTACTACCATAGTACCTTGGTGGCTTCAGCATAAATTATTTTATTTCATAATTTTTTGAGAATTTTATAAATTTACTTTTTAATATGCCAAAATTTCTTAAAATTTAGTGAAGTTGCAAGACTTTAATCCATGGATGTCTTGAGGGGAGAATACTAAGTATGGGGCCATTTGACCACAAAAACAGTTCAAGTCATTGAAACAAAGGTATCTTACAATAAGTTTATTGTTTATTGTCAAAAATTTCAAAATTAAAAAGTCAAATGCTGAACTAGGAAACCAAACTTTAATTGATTATTCAACATTTGTGTGCCGAATTTGCCACGATTCTATAGTATATGTTGATCTTTCTAGCTACGCAAATACATCAAAATGAAAATTTTCTCCAAGCACACCCAAGAGGGGGTTAGTCTTGGACTTTGCATAACATTCTAACGAAAGGTTCTTTATTCATTTATATTTCAAGTGATGCTTTCCCTCTTTCAAATAAATGACATTAGGTTTAAAAATATGTAAAAAATTGGTTCAAAGCTTTGTATGGTTTGGAGCATAATGTGTATTTACAAGGGCTTGGACTTATATAAATGATAATATTTGGAAGTTCAAATGAGTAATCAGAACATCAATTTGGGTGGATAGGGTAGACAAGTTGGTTATAAACACTCATGGTATTAGTGGAGAAAAACTTTCATGTTGTTGTTCATTTGGTCTTTAAGTCCAAAAACAAATTGTAATGCATCTTTGGGCACACTAGTAACTACTTCAAATGTTGAATTATGTTCAGAAAACAAGAAAGATATGACCCCCAAAGTAAGGGGAGACTTCAGTTGAAAAAAATTTAGAACAAATACTACATATTTACTAGCAAACACATCACACCTTCCAATTCCATAGTGTGCATTTGACACATGGACAAATTTTGACCCTTTACCCAATGGATCAAGGCCAAAATTGAATTTTTTTTTATGTGATCTCATTCACTTTACATCACTAGTTTAAAAATTTGCAAAAAGTTGGGTTCATAGATATATAATCATGAAGGGTGCTAGGGTTTGTTTAAACCAACAAATTGGATGGGGATGGGCACCATCACACCTAGGGTTTTGAGTTTTGGTGAAAATGTTTTCATTCTTGCACTCCAACAACACATTTGTTTATTCTCACACTCCTACTTTCAATAGGACCTTTCACAATCCTCCTTGTCTAATTTTATTCACAATGTTGTTCATGTTCATTTCAATTCCTCCTTTTCTATTCTCACTTACAATGGTTTTCATGCTTTTGTTTCAGTTTTTCCCCTTGGTTACCCCCTTACTATAGGTAGTAATGCCCCTCCACACCACTTATGTTCATGTTCTTCCCCCTTACCAATCTAGTTCCTACCCTTCTTCCCTCTACAATTGCTTATCATTTTCATGCACATGGTCTATGGTGCAAGTTCAAATGTGGAGCTCCTTGAGCATTGGAAGTGTTTGTGTTCCTCTCTCGATCATTGTCTTTTTCCTCATGTTCATCATCTTCCCTTCTCTCCCCCCACCCTTAATGTTATGTTCATTTTCTTGATCATTATCTTTTTCTTGTTTATCATCTTTCCTCTTCTACCCCCTTTTTTAATGTTTTTGTCCTTTTTTGGTCTTCTTTTTTTCTCTAGCACCACTCTCTCAATGTTTGAGTTCCTCTTCATAATCATTTTTCTTCTCCTCCCCTCCCCCTTTCAATCTTTGTGTTCCTTGTCTTGATCACCATATTTTTTCCATTTTTCATTTTTTTGTGTTCTCCTTCGTCATCAATGTTTTCATGTTCATCATTTTTTTTCTAACTAAACCACCCCTAAATGTTCATGTTCCTCTTCTCGATCATTCATCCTTTATGGACTATTCATTATCTTTTCTTTTCCTTCACCCCCAATGTTTGTGTTCCTCTTGTTGATTTTTGTTTTCTTCTTGTTCATCATCTTGTGCCTTTTAGCCCCCCCCCCACATAGTGTTTGTGATCATCATCATCTT